>PVBE011340925.1_pt1 | contig 72545 bp, 61 predicted proteins | sample 1631181 | NCBI WGS metagenome assembly PVBE01 (sample SAMN08397723, study PRJNA350692) | Marine metagenome, whole genome shotgun sequencing project. | isolation source: water | place: Pacific Ocean | collected 2012-04
AAGTTTCAATGATAAAGTCTTCTGTTGTCATGGCATTACTCCTAATATATTATTTGATTAGTCACTTATAATATTTAGAAGTTTATGCTATGACATATAATTTCAAAGAACATCAACTAAAAAAAGTTGAACACTGCGTTACCTATTATATTTGAGGATCATTTTCATCTTTTAAACGTTTGAATAAAATTAGGACACAATCGTTATTCTGAAATACATGCCTATCTCTTGTTGCGTAAACCCATATTACTTCACCATTTTTCCTGACTAATTGATGTGTACTATGATTTATTTCAGAATAATTACCATATAGCTTTTGTTCTACTCTACCATTTTCCAAATACTTTGGATGAAGCAGTAACTTAGCAAACTTATGGCAATCAAGTTTCATCAGAGATTGCACTGAGTATCCAGTTAACTCTCCCATTGTTTTATTCATATAAACATATCTTTTTTTTTGTAAATCATATATGACTAGTGCTCTGGACATAGCAAAGACATGTACTTCCAACAGTTCTCTGGCTTTTTCAGCAATTTTCCTGTCCGTAATATCTATTTGCACTGCTAAAATCCCCTCTATCCTGCGATCATTATCTAAAATTGGATATTTTGAAATAATCGCCCATTTCTTCTTTTTTGACCCAGGAAGAAATCTTTCTTTATTTTTTATAGACCTTCCTGTAAACAAAACATCTCTGTCTTCATCTTCATTTTTTTTTGCCTCTCCTAGAGGGTAAAAGTCTTCATCTTTTTTTCCAAGTACATCATAATTTTGATTCAATGACAAATTCTTCAGAAACCCCTTACTTACAATAACATATTCAAGGTTGGTATCCTTTACATAAAAAATGGATTCCATTGAACTTGTTAATCCTTTTATGATAGCAGAAGCATTTGCTAACTTACTTTCCAGGGAATCAAGCGCTTTATGCATTGATAAGAACTTACTTTTATCATAAAAAGTATTTGTGTTAATTAGATTTACTAACTGATGCATATTATCAGAAAGTTTTTCCTCTGAAATTAGAACTTCATCAGGTAAATCAGAAAATTTATTTACTGCAATATCAAGTACTCTTGCTATTGCCCTTATGTATATCTCCTTAATTTCTCTTTTTCCTGTCTTCCAAGCCCAGAAAGTTGTTTTACTTACTCCTATTGACTCAAAAAGTTCTTTGTATGTCATCTTCTTTTGCTTTAAACATAGGTCCAATTTATTAAAATCTAATTTCATACTTCTCCTATACTTTTCATATATGAAACATTTGACATCAAAATATCAATATTATTGATTATAAGCCATGATGCAAAACTTTAATAGTTCTGTTTCAAGCCTTCAAAGGTTAAAATAATACTTATATTTATTGATGGACTTTCTTAAGCTCACCTGATTTATATATTAATAATAGAGTTAATTCAGAATTAGTAAAATTTATAAATGAAATGGTCAAGTCAATGAAAAATACTGATCAACAAATAAAAGTACCAAACTATATATTCGTTTTTCTAGCTCCATTGGGAATGATAAACCTGGTTTTTATATCTCCTGGCCTTCCAATGTTAGCCAAATATTTTAATGTCTCTTTTTCTGAATCACACAACGTTGTTGTATTATTTACACTAGGGTATGCATTGGGGACATTGATGTATGGGCCAATAGCAAATTTCTTCGGCAGAAAAAAATCTCTATATTTTGGAGTGCTGTTGACTATTTTTGGTAGTCTTATTTGTCTAATAGGAATCTCCTTTCATAGTTACAGCTTATTAACTGTTGGACGGCTTCTTGCTGGATTAGGGGCAGGATCAGGTATGGTAATCAGTTTTCTGGTTGTGAATGATGTATATAAGGACGAAGCCGCAAGAAAAGCAATGGGTTATTGTTTAATTGGACTTTCTCTTTTTCCAGGGGTATTTAATTTTATTGGGGGATCTCTTACTAGTGATTTTGGATGGATTTCAAGTTTTTATTTTATGTTTTTCTTTAATATTTTCATATTCTTCCTAGCGATGATAAAGCTCCCTGAAACTTACACCCCCCGTCCTGGAAAACTGAAAATTAAAGATGTATTTATAAACTATTCTGAAGCTGTTAGAAATAAAAATCTTGTCATATCGGCACTCATGTATGGTTTATGTGCTACAATTCTTTTCTCTGCTGTTGCATATCTTCCATTTATTGGGATTGATATGCTGAAGATGAGTCCTTTTCTATTCAGTATATGTTATTTGATTATATACTTAGCATATGTGCTGGGGTGTCATGTAAATAATATGATGGCTAAATATTATTCAATGAAGCAAACTATAATTTTGGGAAGTTGTGTAACAATGCTTGGAGGAGTTATGCTCGTAATCACATATCTGACGAGCTGTTCATCTATAATAGTTTTTACTACAGCTGCTTCTATTGTTTTTTTGGGACTTCCTCTAATTAAAATAGGTGTTACTATTTTTGGAATATCTTCTCATAATGATAAAGCGAACGCATCATCATTTTTTACTTTTTGTTTCCTTATGACTGGTACAGTTCTTACATATTTTGTCAGGTTTGCTGATATGAATTTACTTCTTACTCTAGGTTGTATTTGTATTGTTCTCATGATAATCTCATTTATTTTATATAGTAGAATATTTATGGTAAAAAATAAAAACAAGCGTTTATATGATTCAGTACCAACGTAATTATTTAATAATATATACCCCCTGTATATAACAAGCTTAGAATATGAATTTTATTCAAAAATTGAATTTAAGTTATATTTTCTGTTTATTTCGCCAAATGACCGGAAAATTTAGTTTAATAGTATAAATATAAGGATTCTTTTTAAAACAAATAGCCTTCGCCTTTAGTATTTGCTTTTTTTGAAGAATGAAACTCTCTACCCATTTTCCGTCACCTGTACAATTAAAAATTATTAATAGACAAGGCTTTTATTAAGGCTTAGGATTCAAAACTAGTGACATGAAAGTACTACAAAAGTACTACACACGAATTTCAAGCTTTGATAAGAAACTGGAAATCTGAGGTGAAAAAATGGTAGCGGGGGCAGGAATCGAACCTACGACCTTCAGGTTATGAGCCTGACAAGCTACCTCTGCTCCACCCCGCATCATCGAAGAGTTAATAAGGTACATACCTTTAACTTTATTGCAAACATAAATTATTAATATTTTATGTTTTTTTACTAATATCTAATACAGGAACTAAAATGTCCTTTTTCTATTTCTTTTAAACGTAGTTCTTCCACTTCAAAACATTTATCTTCTACCTGCTCACATCTCGGAGCAAACGGGCAGCCCTTAATTTTTTTAGATAAATCAGGAGGTAAACCTGGAATTGAATACAAAATTTCCTGCTTTTCTTCTAAACTGGGTATAGATTTTTTTAAGGCGATAGTATAGGGGTGCAAAGAATTGTAAAAAATATCATTGACACTCCCCTTTTCCATAATTTTTCCTGCATACAGAACACACACTTTATCACAAATCTGAGCAACTACACCTAAATCATGTGTAATAAAAATTACCCCCATTGAATGATTTACTTTTAGTCGTTTCAATAACTTTAAAATTTTAGCCTGAATAGTAACATCTAAAGCAGTGGTAGGTTCATCAGCAATAAGAAGTTTCGGTTTTGTGATTAACGCCATAGCTATCATTATTCTTTGTCTCATTCCTCCGGAGAATTCATGCGGATACTGATGAAAACGCTGTTCTGGGTTATCTATCCCAACCTCTTGGAGAATTTTAACAGCCTCTTTTTCTGCTTGTTTTCTATTAACTTTACAATGAGTAATTAAAGGTTCAGTGATCTGTTTACCTACCTTAAGAAAAGGGTTTAAAGATGACATTGGATCCTGAAATATAATTGAGATATCTTTACCTCTAATTTTGTTGAGCTCTCTGTCTGATAAATTTAATAGATTTTTTCCCTTATAGACAGCTTCCCCACTATTTATTGAATTTTTAGGCAACAATCCCAACAACGAATAACACGTTACAGATTTCCCTGCTCCTGACTCACCTACAATCCCCAAAGTTTCGCCTTCCGCTATATCAAATGAAATACCGTTTACAGCATTACAAACACCATTTCTCAACTTGAAACTAAGAGAAAAATCTCTAACAGACAAGAGAGTTGATTGCTGATTATTGATTGTTGATTGTTTCATTATTATTTTAATTTATTTAGTAAAAAATTAACTAATATTATTTAGTATAGATACAAAAAAAATGAGTTCTATAAAAGAACTCATTTTTATAATATTTAAATTATTTTTTATTCTAATTCTGCCAATGCTGCTTTACGGCTAAGTCTAATTTTACCTCTTTTGTCTTTATCAACAATTTTAACAGACATTTTATCGCCTTCTTTACAGATATCAGTTACTTTGTCTACTCTATAATCAGCAAGTTCAGAAATATGAACTAAACCTTCCTGACCAGGTAAGAACTCAACAAAACATCCGAAATCTTTAACGCTTTTTACAACACCGCGATAAATTTTACCGATTTCAGCTTCTGCTGTAACTTTTTGCACTTCTTCAGTAGCAGCATCCATAGCTTTTTTATCTGAAGCAAAAATAGTTACTGAACCATCATCTTCAATATCAATATTAGCACCTGTTGCTTCACAGATCCCTTTAATAACTTTACCACCAGGTCCAATAAGAGCTCCGATTTTTTCAGAATTAATTTTGACAACCTTAATTCTAGGAGCATATGGACTCATTTCTTCTCTAGGTTCTGAAATACATTCATTCATAACATTAAGAATTTGTGCTCTTGCATCTTTATTTCTCTGCATAGCATCGCACATAAGATCAATAGATACACCAGATATTTTAAGGTCTAACTGAAATCCTGTTATACCTTTACTAGTTCCAGCAACTTTAAAATCCATATCACCAAAATGATCTTCTGAACCTAAAATATCAGTTAATAGAACAGTCTTTTCACCTTCTTTAACTAAACCGCATGATATACCGGCAACATGTTCTTTAATTGGAACACCAGCATCCATTAGCGACAAGGAACCGCCGCATATACTTGCCATTGAGGTAGAACCGTTAGATCCCATAATTTCTGATACACAGCGAATAGTGTATGGATAATCAGCAGGAACAATCTGTGCGAGTGAACGTTCAGCCAGGTTACCATGACCGATCTCTCTTCTTCCAGGCCCCATAATTCTTCCTGTTTCACCAACACTGTAATTAGGGAAATTGTAATGTAGGTAAAATTTCTTTTCAATATGGTCTTTATTTGAAGTTATTGAATCATGAATCTGTGCATCTTTAGAAGAACCAAGTGTAGTAACGATTAATCCCTGAGTTTCTCCACGTGCAAATAGCCCAGTTCCATGAGTTCTAGGCAATACACTAACTTCTGCCGATAAAGGTCTTAATTCATCAGTTTTTCTGCCGTCAGCTCTTTTATTTTCGTTAAGAATAGCCAGGCGTACAGTTTTTTGAACGATTTCATCAAATGCCATATTAAGTTTAAATTTAAAATCATTTTCACCTAATTTTTCAACAAACTCAGTTGATAAAGTTTCACTTAATTCAGTATATACTCCTTTTAAAGCATTGTTTCTTTCTTCTTTACCTGATATAAAACAGGCTTCATCCAATTTTCCCTTACAGAAAGAATTTACAGCTTTTTCCATTTCTTCAGGAACCAAAACTAAATCATAATTAGCTTTTTCTTTTCCTGCTTCTTTTGCAAGGTCAAGCTGAGCTTGAATTTGTATTTTCACCTGTTCGTTGGCAAATACAAAAGCTTTTTTCATAGTTTCTTCATCAAGTTCTTTTGCATCACCTTCAATCATTATAATTTTGTCGGCTAAGCCAACATAAATCAGTTCTAATGTGCTTTTTTCCATTTCTTCAGTTGTAGGATTGGCAATAAATTCACCGTCAACCATACCAACTCTTAAAGCACCAATTGGACCAGCAAAAGGTAAGTCAGATAGAGTTAAAGCAACAGAAGCTCCTAAAATACTCAATACGTCAGGCTCATTAATGCGATCTGCACTTAGAAGTAATGACTGAACCTGTACTTCGTTAAAAAATCCTTTTGGAAAAAGCGGGCGAATTGGTCTATCAGCCATACGACAAACAAGAATTTCTTTATCGGAAGGTCTCCCTTCTCTTTTTATATATCCACCAGGGAATTTTCCTGCAGCGCTATATTTTTCTCTGTAATCAACCTGCAACGGAAAAAAATCTGTATTTTCTCTTGCAGAACCTGAACATGCAGCTGTGAACACAATTGTATCTCCAGCTCTTACTGTACATGAACCATTAGCCAGTTTAGCCAGTTTACCGGTAGACAATGTAATCGAACGGTTACCTGCCATTTCAAATGTAATACTTTTTTCTGACATTCTTTTATCCTCTTTTTATTTGCGATTTGTATATTATAAAAAATATGACAGGTTGGACCTAAATAAATCACTTTAACTTACAATTATTTATGATATCCATAAAGATAAGTAAAAAAAAAGTGGAATCGCGATATCAAAACCCCTTATTATCTATAATAGGCTTTGATATCGACAAGGATTCCACAAAATAATCACTTTACTTTTTTATGACTTATTTAAGTAGGGATAATTCCCTACATAATAAACCAACCTGCAATAAAAACTACGAGTGACGAATACTTAATTCTTTTACAATTGAAGAATAAGAATCTAAATTTTCTTTTTTCAAATAGTTTAACAGTTTTCTTCTTCTGTTAACTTTAGCAAGTAATCCTCTGCGTGTGCTATGATCTTTTTTATTTTCTCTTAGATGTTCTGTTAAATGCTTGATTTCAGCAGTAAGCACAGCAACCTGTACTTCAGTAGAACCTGTATCGCCTTCTGATTTAGCAAATTGTTTTATAATTGCCTGTTTTGTTTCAGTGTTCATTAAATGTGTTCCTTTTTATATAAATAACTTAATGTTTTAACAGCAAAGTAAGGTTCAAAATTTATAGGAAAATATCAATTTTTCAAGCCTTTTTTATATATTAGTATTAATTTTACATATATTTGCTAAACTTCTTACTTAGAATAACTATCTTTTTAAAATAAATAAAAACATTTACCAAAGAATAAAATAAAATTCTAAAATTAACAAACTTTCAACTTGTTATGCTATATTTTACCTTTAACAGCTAAATTAAAGATTAAAATAGTTACAAAAACATGAATTAAAATAACAATTAACAACTAATTTTATTAATAATGAACAATCTAATATACAGAAAAAAAGCCATTTCTGAGACAGACATGGTAGTTATAAAGGTAGGAACAAGGCTTCTCACTGATACATCTAAAATTCCATATCTGATGGAACAAATTAATAAACTGAGAGAAAAAGGCTTTAAAGTAATTCTTGTCAGTTCCGGGGCTGTAGGCATGGGAATGAAAACAATCGATCTAGCTAAACGCCCTTCACAACTTTCTAAAAAGCAGGCACTGGCTTCTGTAGGCCAATGCAAATTAATGGCTCTATATGAAAATGCTGCAGAAAAATATGGATTTCATGTAGCCCAACTTCTTCTTACAATGTCTGGACTAAGAAACAGAGAAAGACATTTAAATACGTTAAATTGCATAAATTCTCTGCTGGATATGGGAATTTTACCAATTATTAACGAAAATGATTCTGTATCTGTAGACGAATTAACCTTTGGTGATAATGACACTTTAGCAACACTGGTTGCAATGATGACAAAGTCAAAAACCACTGTAATTCTTACTACAGTAGATGGTGTATACAATATAAATGAAGGTAAATTTACTGATAGACTTTCAATAGTAGAAGGTATAACAAAAACAGTAAAAGCTTTGGCCCTGGGTACTGATGACAGTGAAACATCTATCGGAGGAATGGCAAGTAAAATTAAAGCTGCAGAAATGGCCACAAAAGCCGGTGAATATTTATGGATTGCAAATGGTACAAATCCTGAAATACTAGAACAAATATTTAACGCAGAGGATGTCGGTACACTTTTTATCCCAGTAAGAAGCAGGCAAATGCCTTCAAAAAAGCGCTGGCTTTCTTTTTTTACAGAGACTAAAGGAAAAATATTCATTGACATTGGCGCTTCAAATGCAATTGTTAATAATGGTCGAAGCTTGCTTCCATCAGGAATTACTTCAGTCAGTGGTTCTTTTAAGAGAGGCAGTACTGTTGACTTATTAAACTCAAATAATAAAACTATAGCAAAAGGACTTACTAACTATTCTGTTAAAGATTTATCAAAAATAGCAGGATTTAAGTCAAAAGATATTAATAAAAAACTGGGTTATCATGGAGATGAAGAAGTAATTCACAGAGATAACTTAGTAATAATATAGTAATCAATAATTTATAATGAGGTAATGAGATATGACTCATAATAAAAAAATATCCACCAGTGACCTAGTATCAACTTTAAAAGAAATGGGTGAAAGAGCTTTTTTTGCTAGCAAACAACTAGCTGGATTAAGCTCTAGTGAAAAAAATAACTGTATTAAAGCAATTGCAGATACGTTAGAGCAGGAAAAAGATAATATTTTAGCAGCAAATGAGAAAGACATTAATAAGGGTATAAAAAAAGGTCTTCTGCCTGCTATGATCGATAGGTTAAAACTATCAGAAAAACGTATAAAAGCAATGGCTGACGGATTGAGAGAGTTGACAAAGCTGGAAGATCCTGTCGGGCATACAATCACAACAACGATAAGGCCAAATGGTTTAGAAATAAAAAAAGTAAGTGTTCCAATCGGCACTATTGCTATAATATATGAATCAAGACCTAATGTGACCATAGATGCTGCAGGACTCTGCCTTAAATCAGGAAATGCAGTAATTTTACGTGGAGGTTCTGAAGCTATTCATTCAAATATTGCTTTAGCACACTGTGTTACAAGAGCATGTATTTCATGTCAATTAGACAAAGGGGTCGTTCAGCTCTTACCCTGGACAGACAGAGAAGCGGTTAATCTCCTGCTAAAAATGGATAACTATATTGATCTTGTAATACCACGGGGCGGAGAGCATTTAATTAGAAAAGTTGTATCAGAGTCAACTATTCCTGTAATCAAACATTATAAAGGCGTCTGTAATATTTATATTGATGATAAATGCGACATTGACATGGCTGTAAATATTGTAGAAAATGCTAAATGCCAAAGACCTGGTGTATGTAACGCTGCAGAAACTTTGCTCATTCATAACGATATAGCAGATGAAATAGCACCAATACTGGCTAAAAGGTTAGGAAACAAAAATGTAGAACTTCGCGGGGATAAAATTTTCTGTGATATAGTACCTGAATCCAATATGGCAACAGAAGAAGACTGGTCCATGGAATATCTAGATCTTATACTTTCTGTTAAAATTGTTCCTGATATACAGTCAGCAATAAATCATATCAACAGATACGGTTCAAAGCATAGTGATTTAATTATAACGAGTGATAAGCTTAATGCTAAAAAATTTATGAAAGAGGTGGATTCTTCTACTGTCTATCACAATGCATCAACACGTTTTACTGACGGTTTTGAGTTTGGTATGGGCGCTGAAATTGGGATCAGCACCGACAAATTGCACGCCAGAGGGCCGATGGGCTTAAAAGAATTAAACACATATAAGTATCTGGTTTTCGGTAACGGCCAGATTAGATAATATATTTCACAAAAAAAACAGTGAAAAATTCACTGTTTTTTTTTGTGTTCTTTTCAAATATACCTAAAAACCCCAGTTTATTAAAGGTGAAATAGGAAGAAAACCGTTATCCATTATGTTAATTAAGCCCAACTGTATCCCTTTTGAATTTTCAGCTTTATTTATCAAGCCCAGCTGAAAACCTCTAGAGCTTTTATATTCATTAAAAACGGATATTTGTGCGCCAATTATATTACTACACTCCATATTTACAGCCCCTATCTGCAGACCATCAGTACCGTCACTCATATTCAATATTGAAAGCTGGAGACCTTTTGTATTAGTTTGAGAGAAAAATATAGCCAAATCAAGCCCGGCAATAATATTTTTTTTGTTAGCACTGAATGAAGCAGGAAATCCTAAATCCATACCATAAACATCAACACCATTTGGCCAGGACCATACACCGGGCCAGAAGCATATACGAAAAGGAGTTGAAAAAGAGACATCCTCAGGTTCATTAGCCAAAGTTTGAGAAACAGCACCAATTATACACATCAATGTCAGTAATGCAATCATTACTTTTTTATTCATTCTAAATACACCCTTCTGTTTGTGTTATTAACTTGTTATAAATGCATATTTAATGATTATATTAAGATATTCTTTTTCTGCCATATATCCTTAGACAGAAAAATAACAAAAAATTCAGAAATAATGAATGTTGATGCACATGATCAAAATTAGCGAGAAAAGTAAGTGATTATTTAATATTTTCAGATAGAATATATAATAGAAGTTAGATAGAATATAGTCAATTAATGTAAAATTTGTATTTTATCAACAATCACAAAACGAAAGATTAGGTAATGAAATCAGGAAAAATTGGTTGTCTTTTTATTTACTCTGTAATACTTATAATAATAGGAATGGGAATCTATAAATATAGAGAAGAAATTTTAAGTTATATTTCTGACAAATCATCTGAAGTGACTAAAAAAATCAGCACCAAAGCTGTCGAGGTAAAAGATAAAGTAAAAGATAAATTATAATCTCATTGAAATAATTATTTTAAGAATTAAACTTTTTGTTTCCAAAATAAACAATTAAAATCATAACACCAAAACATGAAACAATTCAGAATTTTCAGAAAAGTACTATTAAGAGAAAGAAGGCATTATAGTTTCCTTCTTTTATCAGGAGTAATAGTCGGCTCTCTGTCAGGTCTGATAGGCAGTCTTTTTCAATTATCTATAATTTGGTTTACGGATTTAAAATATTATCTTGCAGAAACATTGATTCAAAATCAGATAGGCAGATACTCTTTTATTATATTATTCTGTGTAGTAAGTATAATTGTTGCAATAATTCTAGTTAGAAAATTTGCTCCTGAGGCCGCAGGTAGCGGTGTGCAGGAAATCGAAGGTGTATTACTTAATTATCGTAAACTCAGAGGCCATAGAATTCTTCCAATTAAATTTATTGGCGGCGTACTTGCTCTTTCCAGCGGTCTGGTATTAGGTCGTGAAGGGCCTACAATACAGATGAGCAGTGCAATTGGCAAGATGTTTTCTGACAGATTCAGGCTAAGACCTGAATTTACCCATGCAATTATAGCAGCTGGTGCAGGTGCAGGCCTAGCGGCCGCCTTCAATGCACCCCTTGCCGGAATATTATTTGTTATTGAAGAAATGCGTGGTGAATTCAGATACAGTTTTATGTCAATGAACTGTGTTATAGTAGCTTCAATATGCAGTGATATTGTTTTACGTTTAATTATGGGGCAAAAGCCTGATATAGTCATGACTTATTTTTCTACTCCTCCCATTGCATCATTATGGATGTTTGTAGTATTTGGATGTATTTTTGGGGTTTTTGGGGTAATATTTAACCGTTACCTTATAAAAGTTCTGAACTTTTTCTCTGATAGCAAACAAATTGTATATTGGCCTATGATTGTAATGGTAGGTATTGTTGTGGGCTCCTTAACAATATTCTATCCTCATGCTGTAGGTGGGGGATATAATATTATTTCTGATGCCCTTTCATATAAAGTACCAATAATGGCACTTCTTTTACTCTTTCTTATCAGAATGGCTGCAACATGGGTCAGTTACGGTTCAGGAACACCTGGCGGTATATTTGCTCCAATGATAGCACTTGGTACAGTTTTTGGTATGTGGTACGGTCAATTTGCCCATTTTTTCTTTCCTGAATTAGTAACACATCCAGGCATATTTGCTGTAGCTGGAATGAGCGCCCTCTTCACAGCAACGGTTGGCGCACCTTTAACCGGAATACTACTTGTTACTGAAATGACAATGAATTACGCTCTTATTCTTCCCTTGATCATAACCTGCTTCAGCGCCACAATTACCGCATTTTTACTTGGTGGTAATCCAATTTATGAAACTCTGCTGGAAAGAACATTGAAAAGAGTGGCGCAAAAGAAAAAACTCATAAAAAAATAAATACTTTTACCTCTCAATTTTATTTAGAATCTTCTTATTTTAATATGTTCGACAGTATCCCGATATTAATGATTATTTTATTGTAAATTTTGGCATTAAGTATACTTTAATTTATCGGTAAATTTTTTATTAATCTGTTACTTTTTAGTAATTCAATTGTAATAAATTATTATAAAGCAACTTTTTTATTTTTAGAAATTTGGGAGGATCAACATGGATAAAAGAGAGTTAATAAAACAGTATTTTTCTGACCATAAAGATCAGATTCAGGAAAAGATAATAAACCTTACCACCGAAATGGTTGCAGAAAAAACAGTAAATGTACAGACAAGTCAGCTTAGTGAACATCCATACTTGAAGGCACGTGGTGAAGAGTATAAAGTTGCAAAAATTGTTAAAGATGAATTTGATAAAGCTGACATTGCATATGATGAGTATTCGAGAATACCCGAGCGCCCTAATGTAATTGGACACCTTGGAAAAAACACTAACGGCATCAGTCTTTTTATGGCAGGACATATGGATGTTGTACCTGCTGGAGACGGCTGGGATTCTGATCCGTATAAAGTAATCCAGAAAGACGGCAAACTATATGGAAGAGGAACTTCTGATAATAAAGGTCAAATTGCATCAATTCTTGCAGCTGCGTCTATATTAAAAGAGCTTGGACTTGATAAAGAAATAAACGGTGACCTGCAGATAGCTGCTCTTTCTGATGAAGAATGCTGTGATCCTGACGGAATAGACTATGGGGTTCACTATCTGCTTGAAGAGAAACTAATTGATCCAACATATGCTGTTATTCCAGATATCGGTGAATACATGAGAAGTATCGATGTTGCAGAAAAAGGAGGGATAAAACTTCAGGTGACAGCAACAGGCAAACAGGCTCACGGCTCTACCCCTGAAAAAGGAATCAATGCAATCAACATGATGGCTGAATTTATACATAATTTCAAAGATTTTGAATTAGATCATACAGAACATCCATTGCTTGGACACCCAACAGTTAATGTCGGCGTAATTAACGGCGGTGCGGCATCCAATATTGTACCTGGCTCCTGTTATGTACACATTGATATGCGCACAGTACCAGGAATAACCTTAGATCAAATCGAAGCTGAAGTAAAAAAATATTGTGATATGGTAAAAGACGGTAATTTTAAAATTGAATTTATTTCAGTAAGCGAACCTCACAGCATTGATCCTGACAATGACCTTGTCAAACTGATCCAGAAGCATGGAGAACCTATTCTTGGTTTTAAGCCTGTGCCAATTGGCTTAGGAGGAGGTACATTCGCTAAGGGACTTTGTCTGCATGGTTGCAAAGCTGTTGGATGGGGTATTGGAAATGAAGATACTATGCACGTAGCTAATGAGTATATTGAAATCGATCAACTAATGGATTTTGCTCAGTTGACCTGTCTGTTGGCTCTAGATTTATTAAGCTGATATAATAATCATCTTTGATTTTTATTCAAACCAAAAGGCTCTGATAAATATTGATCATTTATTAGAGCCTTTTACATTACTTTATATATTCTTCGCCGTCTGTCTCTGATAAGGCGGTAAAAAATTATTTCCATAATTATTCATTGCTTTTTTATACTCATTGTAAAAATGGTGTATTTTGTTTTTCTTTTCTTTTTTATGATAAGTTTTCATAATTAACCTCAATTCTTGTTTAATTGTATCAATATGATTGTATCTAAAACATTATTTTGAAATATTTTTTGTTCTTATTGGATAAGAGCAAGAGCTTGATATTTTCTCTCCGTAATTATAAATAGTTTTTATATATTCTGCCCAAAAATTATGTTTTTGAATTTTCTTTATTTTATTAAGATGAATTTTCATTATTGATTTCCTTTTATCATTGTTGTTTATCTTTAAAATAAATGTATATGACTTTCATAAAAGAAGAGAAACTTTAAAAAAAAGTTGATATTTAGGACACATTGTCATATAATAATCAACATATTCAATTTTATATATCTATATGACCTAAATGTTCAAATTTGACAAATATAAATTTAAAAAGCTGAGAAAATCTTCAAAATTATCACAGCAAAAAATTGCTGACGTAATAGGCAAAGCTTCTTACAGAACAATTTTAAGATGGGAACAGGGAATAAGTAAACCTACAGAAGGCGAAGTAAGGCTTTTGGCTGAAATAATGCATGTACCTATTAGTGAAATTTCAGATTTAAAAGAACTATTTGATAATAACACTCCATACTTTTATGATAATTTAACTAATCTTGATAAAAGTATTTTTGATATTTCAGCAAAAACTGATTCTGAAAAGCAAAAAACTATTATTGACTTAATGAAACAGAATAAAATGCTTAACTGGCAACTTCAGGAACAAAAAAAAGTTATTTCAAATATTACAACAACTGTAAATTCTCTAAATTATCTTATCTATAGAAAAAACAGAGCACTCAAATACACTTTTGTTAATGATTTTTTCCTATCATATTTTGGTTTTCCTGGTTCTAATCTCGTACTTGGACAAAGAAACTCTGACATTTGGAAACATCAAAAGAGCTGGGAAGAAATATCAGAATTGGAAAAAAATGTATTTGAATCCAATGTTGCTTTAGAAAATACTATAATCAGTATTCCAAAAACATTTGGCACAGGAGGAAGCGGTGTTGTTAATATAAAACCTGTTTATGATAATAATGATAAAATTATTGAAATTATAGTTTCAATTAAAGATATTTCAGGTGAGCAAAGCTTGAATGAAAAATATTTCTATCTGGAATCAGCACTTGAAAAACTTGAGCATGTAATATGGATTATAAAATCAAAACCTTACAGACATTTTTTATATATAAACAGTGCGATTGAAAGAATTTATGGAGTTGGTAAAAATGAATTTTACAGAGATGTTGATTTCTGGATTAAATTTGTACATAAAGAGGATATCAAAAAAGTAAAAAAAGAGTTCAATAATCAGAAAGAGGAACTTATTTATCGAATTTATGTCAGGAACAAAGAGATCCACTGGGTACAACATTTTTTATATAGAACAATTGTTAAAGATACTGAACTGGAGTTTGGAGTTATTAAAGATATCACCAAAGAAATGAATAACGAAAAAATCCGGCATATGATGGAAACTACGATAAACTCTATGAAGGAGACTTTTGGATTAACCGGGCCAAATTCATGCGATAGTTTATATTTTAGCAAATCAAGAGCTAAGATATATGGATATTCTATGGATAAACTAATCAAAGGCGGACATGATTTTTGGTTAAAAACCTGCGTTCATCCTGATGACTATGAAAAGCAAAAAAAATATAGTGATGACAATTCTTGGCCTACTTTAAGACGCTTCAGAATTATCCGTGGAGATGGTCAACTCAGGTGGTTAGAAACAAGAAGAATAAGAATAATATTTGATGGTCAACTATGCTCAGGTTATTTCGAAAGTGATATTACCGATCAAATTAAAAAAGAGAACAAACAGAAGAAAAATATAGACAAAGCCTATCTTGAAGGATATCAAACAAGAAATTTAGAAATGTCAAAATCTTTAAAGGAAAAACAAATTTCCCCAGCTATAATTTCTAAAGTAACAGGTCTCAGTAAAACAGAAATTGAGAAATTAAATTAAACAAAGTCTAATATTCGTCGAATATTTTCTGAATTTTCTGTAAATTATCAGTTTTTGTCAATGCAACTACTAAGAGAACTCTTGCTTTTTGTGGATTTAAATCATTACTGACAATAAAATTATATTCATTATCTTTTTCATCGCCATTTCTTATAATATGACCTGAACCTGCTCTGCTTGACCGAACTACAAATATTCCTTTTTCAGAAGCATCTTTAAATCCGGCTAAAATCTCATCAGTAAAAGCACCATTACCAACACCTGCGCTAACAATCCCTTTTGAATCATTATTAATAAAACAGTCAACTAATTCTCTGCCCGCTCCTGCATAGTTATAAACAACATCTACCTTGGGCAATGCATCTATATCTCTAATATTAAACTCACTTTTGAAAGTATGAAGTTTATCTGAAGAAAAGTTATAAAATATCTGATTTCCTTCAATAGTTCCAATAATCTGTGTATTTTGAGAATTCATAGTATCAGGATTGGTTGTGCTCCCTTTTGAAACATCACGTGCACAGAATAATCTGTCATTTATTACAGCAAGCACACCTCTGCTCCAAGAGTTTTTATTTGAAGCAACTTTTACTGCCTGATAAATATTCATTGGGCCGTCGGCACTGATTGCAGTGGCCGGCCTCATTGCACATGTAATTACAACAGGTTTTTCAGTTTTTACAGTTAAATGCAAAAAATATGCTGTTTCTTCAAGGGTATTTGTGCCGTGTGTAATTACAACTCCGTCAAAATCTTCATCAAGATATTTCTGTACATTTTTAGCTAAAATCACCCAATTTTCAGGTTTCATTCTTCTACTACAGAAATTAAAGACCTGTTCGTATTGAATTTTTGCCATTGAGTTGATTCCTGGCACAGAATCAATAATACTAGAAATATCTAATTTACCTGACTCATATCCAACAGTTTTATTTGCATTTTCTGCAGTACCGGCGATTGTTCCTCCAGTCCCAAGTATCATAATTTTAGGCAACATTTCCAAACCTCTTAGAATTTAAGTTGAGCACTCCTCCTGCCAATATACATGACAGCTCAAAATCTGTAAGCTTACATGAAAGTGTTAAATTAATATTTATATCTGATTTTTTACACAAAATGGCAGTAATTTCTGATGTTTTTCCCATCTGAGCATTCAAATTATTTAATATAAAATTATCTCCAGCTTCAATTTTATCATAATCTTCAGCGTTAATAAAAGTTAAAGGTAAAATCCCAAAGTTAACAAGATTAGATCTATGAATTCTTTCAATAGATTTTGCAATTACACACCTTACACCAAGATACATTGGACACAAAGCAGCATGCTCACGAGAAGATCCCTGCCCATAACTTAATCCTCCTAAAATTACGGATTGTACACCTTTAGCCTTATATCTAAGGCATTTTTCTGCAAAACTTTCAACTTCTTCTTTGTTATAGCAGTTAAATACGGCTTTTGCGTACTCATAAACATTGCTTCTGAACTTCATAAATTTTCCTATTGGAATTATGTGATCTGTAGTAACTTTATCCTCTACCTTAATCACAACGCGTCCATAAAACTCGGCAGGAAATTCTGAATTTTCAGGAATTGCCTTAATAGTCGATTTTTTTACTATTTCTTCTCCTATATTTTCTACAGCCGGTTTTACTATCATGTTATCATTGATGGCAAAACGATGAGGAATTCCAACTTTTTCATATGGTATCTGAAGAATAGAAGGATCTGTAATTTTACCAGTTATAGCAGAGGCAGCAGCCACTGCAGGACTTACAAGATAAACATTGTCTCCCTTTGTTCCGGATCTACCTGCAAAATTTCTGTTAAAAGTTCTGAGAGAAACAGTTTCATCTCCAGGTCCCTGTCCCTGCCCTGCACACGCACCGCATGCTGATTCTAAAATTTTTACTCCCGACTCTATGAAAAGGCGTAATATCCCATCACGTTCAATAGTTTCCATAACCTGTTTACTGCCCGGAACAATAGATAAAGTAACATTTTCATTCAGAGGTTTATTTTTAAGAATCATAGCAATGGTAGCTAAATCAATATATGAACTATTTGTACATGAACCTATTATTATCTGATCTACATCAATGTTTTTTAATTCTGAGATTTTCTGTATGTTGTCAGGACTTGAGGGACATGCAGCCAAAAGCTCAAGTTCTGAAAGATTAAGAGTAATAACTCTATCATATTCTACATTCTCATCTGCTTTTAATTCAATACATGAATCTTCTCTGCCCTGTGCATCCAGGAATTTTAATGTTTGCTCATCAGAAGGGAATACTGATGTAGTTACACCCAGTTCTGCTCCCATATTTGTAATAACAGCTCTCTCGGGTACGGTAAGAGTCATTACTCCTTCTCCAAAGAACTCAACCATACATCCCACATTACCTTTAGTAGTTAAAATACTAAGTAGTTTTAAGATAATATCTTTTGACATTGTCCAAGGTTTAAGTTTACCTTTCAGCTCAACTCCTATAATTTCAGGATATACTGAATTAAAAGGATTCCCTGCTATTACTCTTGCAACATCAAGTCCACCACTGCCAATAGCAATCATTCCCATAGCACCATTTGTAGGAGTGTGTGAGTCTGCCCCTATCAAAACTTTACCAGGTATACCAAATCTTTCCAGATGTACCTGATGACATATACCATTACCATGCCTGGAAAAGTGAAATCCCATACTTTTTGCTGCTGACTGCATGAATATATGATCATTTCTATTTTCTGGCCCAATCATCATTGTATTATGATCAATATATATTACTGATAACTCTGTTAAAATTCTTTTGACGCCCATAGCTTCAAGTTCAAGACAGACCATCGTTCCTGAAGCATCGTGCATTAATGTCTGATCAACTGATAACTCTATTTTTTCACCTGATATTTTCTTTCCTGAAACTATATGTGAATCTATTAGCTTTTGGATTAATGTTCCTGTAGCCATAAAAAACCTCCTAAAAATAAAATAGATTTCTAACATTGAAGCTATCCCCCCAATGTAAAACATAACAGATCGGATATTACACTCGAGCTCACATGCTCTATGCCAGCGTTATGAATATTCTTAACTATAACTAAACTTGCATCGCAGAGAACATCTGTTAATTAAACCTAATTAAAATTTGAAAGATATTTTCCAGTTTCTATAATTGCTTCTCTTTCATTAAAAGAAACCATCATGTTTTTTACAGAAGAACTATCGCCTTTTTCATAAATAACTTTAAGAACATTCTGCATAGCCTTTATAGCAGCTCTCTGCAAATCTGAAGGAATAATTACCAATTGATACCCCATCTCCTTTAATCTATTAATAGGTACTATTGGTGTTTTTCCCCCATGAAACATATTTATCAACTTAGGTGCCTTTATTTTTTCAGCAATTAGTTCAATTTGATCAATGCTTTCTGGAGCTTCTACAAAAATCATATCAGCACCGGCTTCTAAATAAGCTTCAGCTCTTTCCAGTGCGGAATCAAAGCCATCTACAGCAATAGCATCTGTTCTTGCAATAACTGTAAAATCAAGATTTATTTTAGAACCAACAGCGGCTTTTATTTTCTTCACCATTTCATCCTTTGTAACAAGGCTTTTATTATTCAAATGACCACAGCGTTTAGGCATAAACTGATCTTCAATATGTAATCCTGCAACTCCGATTCGTTCATATGTTTTTACTGTTCTTTTCACATTGACAGTATTACCAAAACCAGTATCAGCATCAGCAATAACCGGAATATTTACAACATCTACAATTTTTTCCAAGCGGTCACATACTTCTGTAAAAGTGAGCAAACCGATATCAGGGTAACCAGCACTTCTTGATACTGCACCACCGCTTACGTAAACTGCTTCAAAATTGGCATTCTCAACAAGTTTGGCAGACAAACCGTCAAATACACCTGGTGCAACAACAGTTCTTCCTGTGTCTATTATATTTCTTAATTTTGATATCTGATTCATGATAATAATCCTATTTAATTTGAAACCTGAGTCGACAAACCTCAAATTGATATGTTCATAAAAATACTATTGCTTGTTTTTATACGACTTCAGCCAGATTGGATATTATCTTTAGCGAGAATTCATGGACTTCTTTATTATATGAACCACAGGCATCAGATAAAACTACCACATTATAATCACGGTCATGAGCTTCCCTTGCAGTTAACTCAACAGCCATATTCGTTGAAACTCCAGCTATATATAATGTATCAACTTTATTCGCTCTTAAAACAGTTTCCAGGTCAGTTCCGTAGAATGGGCTTATCCTGTGTTTAATCACAATGAAATCATCCTCTGATATATCCATATCTTCATGGAATTCTGTTCCCCAGCTGCCAAGCTGAATAGCTCCAATTTTTTGAGCATTTTTAAATACTGGTTAGTTTTTTGGTAATTCCATATAGTTTTTACTAAAGCCGACTTTAACATGAATTATCGGAATAACATCCTTTCTTGCTTCTGAGATATATTTATTAGCATTTGCAATTACATCATATTTCTCTACATATTCTGCGCAGCTTGGAATTTTACCTTCAGGATGAACAATGTCATTAATGAAATCAATGACTATTAATGCTGAATTCTTTTTCATAATTAGCTCCTTTTTTTTAATGGTTAATTAAATTTATATCTCACAGGATAAATTGAAAGTTTTACAGATAATTTAAAGTATATTATACACTTTTGTTGTTAATTATATTAACATATGAATAATTTAATTTTAAAATTATGCAAAAAAAAAAGGAATACAATTCTGCATTCCTTTAAAATAATTTTTTTAAATTGTTTAGCTCAAGAAGTCATCAAAATCATCTTCGATAGGCAGCTCGTAATTCAGTAAACCTTCTGAAATTTCGAGTAAAGCAATATCTAAATGATTAACTTCTTCAGTTCTCAATAAAGGTCTTTCTCCTTTGGCCAGCTCTTTTGCCCTTTTACTGGCTAAATGAATAAGTGCCCTTTTATCAGGAATTTTTTCTAAAGCAATCTTTAAATATTTATCATTCATAAATATTTCCTTTTAATAATCAATTAAGTCTCTATGGTTATCAATAAGTGAATAATCTTTACTTATAACAACACTATAGCAACGATCTAATTCTGAAATAGAATCTAAAATAAATCTTTCAGCCAAAAATTCTCTTTCTGAAACTTTAAGTGCATCACGTAACATCAAGTATCCAACGAAAACAATTGTTTCCATAGTTACCAATTCTTTTGTTACCAAATCATGATATGTTGAATCCTTCATATCAGCAACAAATTTTACTGCTTTATGAAGTTTTTCTCTCATTGCATTAACTTTGCCGCAAAGTCTTTTTAACTTTCCGCCATAAGCTAATGAAGAATACTCATCCATTACAGGATCAAGAACTCTCTGTATAATACCACCGATTGCAGCAACTCTCTGCAATTGTGTTGTACCTTCATAAATATTTGTAATACGTGCATCTCTAGAAAAACGCTCTGCATTAAAATCTTTCATGTAACCTGTACCACCATGAATCTGAAGTCCATCATAAGCTACCTGGTTAGCAATTTCAGTACAATAAGCCTTTGCCATCGGAGTCAGAACAGCAGCAAGTCTAGCATAGTATTTCTGTTTTTTTCTTACTTCAGGTGTAATTTCTTCCGGCTTTCCATGTTCGACTAGGTGCGTATAATTAGTTCTGCAATCAACCGCTCTGGTAGTTTCATAAAGAAGAGTTCTTGCAGATAAAATTTTAGTCTTCATACTGCCAAGCATAGAATATACTGCTGGGAACTTATCAATAGAACTTTTAAACTGTTCTCTTTCACCTGCATATTTACGAGCTTCTCTGAATGCAGCTTCAGCAATACCAAGTGCCTGTGCACTGATAGCAATTCTGGCACCGTTCATCAATGACATAACATATTTTGTCAAGCCGCGTCTTCTTAAGCCACATAATTGCGCAGGAACATGATTATACTGCAATTCAGCTGTAGCAACGCCATGAATACCATGTTTATCTTCAATTCTTCTAACAACTAACTCTGGGCATGCATCGCAGATAAACATTGAAAGACCACGTCCATCGCTAGTACCCTCTTCAGATCTTGCTAATACAAGATGAACCTTAGCACAACCATTAGTAATGAAACGTTTCATTCCATCAAGGTACCATTGATTTTTCTTCTCATCAAAAGTCGCTTTCAATCTAACTGACTGCAAGTCTGATCCTGAATCAGGTTCAGTTAAATCCATAGAACCATCAACTTCGCCTGAAGCAAATTTAGGAAGATAATGAGCCTTCTGCTCTTCATTCCCAAATTCACTGATAGTTTCTGCTATGTCCTGAAGTCCAAATAAGTTCTGTAAACTTCCGTCAGCTCTGGAAACCATTTCTGTCATCATAGAATAAACAGTAACCGGAAAATTTAATCCGCCATATTGATGCGGCAGCATAACGCCGGAAACATCCGCCATCCTTAAATCTTTAAGGTTAAGTTCTGTTAATGGATGATAAGTAACAGTATTGTTTTCAAAATGAGGACCTTCTTCATCAATCGTTCTAGATCTAGGTTCAATTCTTTCGCCTGTAACTTCACCAACTACTTCTAATACTCTTTTGTAACTATCAAGTGCATCCTCTAAATTTACAGGTGCATGATCAAATTGTTCCGCAAAAGTATAATCGTTCTCACGAAGTTTTACTATTTCCTTCAAATCCAAGTGATCTAAGGTAAACTGTAAATCTTTATTATCTGTAAAAAAGTTAGACATTTATTATACCTCTCTTATACCTTTTCCTTAAAAGCTTTAATCATTTTAGGAACAACGTCATTCAAATCTCCGATAATTCCGTAGTGAGCTACACCAAAAATAGGAGCATCAGGATCATTATTAACTGCAATAATTTTACTACTTTCGTCCATACCGGCTCTATGCTGTACAGATCCGCTTATACCGCATGCAATATAAAGTTTAGGTCTAACAGTAACCCCGGTTTGTCCTACCTGATGATCATGATCTATCCAGCCAGCATCAACAGCTGCTCTAGAAGCTCCGACATCTCCGCCTAAAGCATCAGCTAGATCATAAATTTGCTTAAAGTTTTCTTTAGAACCAACACCATAACCACCGGAAATAATAATCTGTGCTTTTTTAAGATCGATAGCTTTCTCTTCGCTAATTCTCTTTAAAACTTTTATTACCTGTGTTTTTGCTGAAATTGTAGGTTTTATCTTAACAATTTTACCGGTTTTTAATGTGTCAGGATCTGACATTTTCATAACACCTTCACGGACAGTAACCATTTGAGGATCTTCCCAGGTGTTAACAATAGTAGCAATAATATTACCACCGAATGCAGGTCTTATCTGCATTAATTTATTTGTATAGGATTTTTTAGACAATCTGTCTACAAAATCATCTATCTGCAGGTCTGTACAATCAGCAGTTAATCCTGAAAGAGTTTCTGAAGCAACACGAGGACCTAATTCACGTCCTTTCAAACTTGCTCCAAAAAGCAGTATATTAGGTTTATGCTGCTTTACTAATTCTACTAATGCTTCAGCATAAGGAAGAATAGTAAAAGGTTCTAATGCTTTATGTTCGACCTGATAAACTACATCAGCTCCGTAGTGAAACAATGAATCAATTTTACCTTCTAGGTTATCTCCAAGAACAACAGTCTCAACTTTTACTTTTAAACGTTTAGCTAAATCTGTAGCTTTACATACAAGCTCAAGGCTAACTTCAGCTATTTTACCGCCTTCCTGTTCTATAAAAACCCAAACATTTCCAATTTTATCAGCCATAATTCTTACCCTAATGTATGATCTTCTATAAGTTCATGAATTAAACCGCTAACTCCTTTTTCTGACGGGTCAATTTTCACCACATCACTGGCAGTCAAGACAACGCTTTGAATTTTCTTAACTTTAGTTGGAGAACCTTTTAAGCCGATTCTTTCGATATCAGCCTTAATTTTTGCAGCATTCCATTCGTGTATCCAGAGATTTTTTGTTCTCAGTTTACCTTCCTCATCAGCAAGCATTGAAGCATCAGTATAATCTTGGCCTCCATGTAATTTAACCAGCTCCGAACGTGTCACAGCTTTTTTAAATTTCATTATTTTTCTTGCAGCTGGCGGCCTTGGCTCGTTTGCATCAATTACTGTTAAAAGCGAAGGTAGCGGAGCTTCAAGAATTTCATAACCGCCCTCGATACTTCTTCTGGCTTTTACTGATTTCTTATTAACTTCAATAACTTCTTCTACATAGCAGATTTGAGGTATATCAAGTTTTTCAGCTGCCTGTGGTCCAACTTGTGCGGTATCTCCGTCAATTGCCTGACGTCCGCATAAAATCAAATCAAATTCTCCAATTGTCTTGGCACAGCAGCTTAAGGCATAACTTGTAGCCAGAGTATCTGCACCGGCAAATGCTCTATCGGTAATCAGAATTGCTTCATCAGCACCTCTATACAATGATTCTCTTAACACTTCAGCAGCATTTGGAGGCCCCATTGTAGTTACAATTACCTTGTACCCATATTTATCTTTTAGTTCAAGTCCTAACTCAAGGGCATTCAGATCTTCAGGGTTGAAAATAGCAGGCAAAGCCGCTCTATTTACTGTCCCCTCATGTGTCATCGCCTCCCCTGTAACGTTCTTTGTGTCAGGAACCTGCTTTACAAAAACTATTAACTGACGTTTCACAGTATGAACACTCCTGTTACGGTTAAATGATTAATTCATATAATTATTTTAAAATAGTGAATTTACGAATGGTATCTAATATAGTTCAAAAAATAATTTTTTTCAGCTAAACTTATAAAAAAACATTTTAAATAGTCATTGAAGAAATATAATCTAGCATTATTATTATTAAATAATTTAGTATTCAAAATGTATAATAACCGGTTTATAGATAAATTATTATGAATAATAGATATAAAAATACAACTTTAGCTCTAAGTATTTGTCTTCTTTTAACTCTAGTGGGTTGTTCAATCATCAGTACAAATAAAAAAATTGAAAAAATAACACCTGCAGAATACTCCATATTACTCGCTCATGCACGGAATACTGTTTACGGTATGCCTGAAAGGAAAATTTCAACAGCAGAAAAACGGTATATAAAACAGAATAAACCCGAATTTCATGTTAAATATGAAGGATATAAATCCGGACGTTACACACTTACCTGGGATATTAACAATAAAAAAATAGTAAAATATATTGGTGAAGGTAATTTAACAGATGTTAAAAATTCTTTTAAAAGAATTAGTATAGTTACTATTCATATAAACAGTAGTAAATAAATTCTTTATCAAAAACATTTTAACTTATATTTTTACTTTTGTTTATATTTTTTTTAACTGTAATTTATTTGAGAGTTTATGAAAAAAAATACAGTTCGACCTCTTCTGGCTCTGCCTAACAATTATAAATCTTTAGTCTTACACTCATGCTGCGCACCATGTTCATGCGAAATCATGAAAACTCTAAAAGCTTCTTCAATTGACTTCACTGTTTTCTTTTTTAATCCGAATATAGACACACTTGACGAGTATAATTTAAGAAAAGATGAAAATAAGAAATTTGCATTAAAGCTGAATATACCATTTTATGATGGTGACTACAGTTACGAATCATGGCTTCATGCAGTTGAGGGATTGGAATCAGAACCTGAACGAGGTAAAAGATGCACTAAGTGCTTTGAGTTAAGACTGGAAGAAACTGCTAAATTTACTCTAAAAAATAATTTTAAAATATTTACAAGTTCTTTAGGGATTTCACGATGGAAAAATTTTAATCAGATTTGTGAGTGCGGTATAAAAGCAGCATCTAAATATAATTTAATATACTGGACCTATAACTGGCGAAAAAAAGGTGGCTCAGAAAGAATGTCTGAAATATCTAAAGAAGAAAATTTTTACAGACAAAATTATTGCGGATGTTCATTTGCCAAAAGAGATAACTAAAATATTTAAATTCTTCTTTTATGCTGACTGACAAATGATAATTTTCAGCACAAAATATGAATTCTTAAATCTGAAATATAATTAAGTTATAAAATCACTATTGCATAGATATTTTCTCTTAGATATAATTCCTTTAAGTATAGATAATTATTAACATTACAATCTGTTTAAATCGAATTATATTATGACACAAGCAATAAGGCTTATCCTTATACTTATTACTGTATTATTGACATCATTCACATCACTTTTTTCAAAAGAGAATTCAGTAACTGACCATTTCAGATTACGCAGTGATATAAGAGATGAAACGACGTTAACAAAAGATATAGGTATTTTCTTTAAAAATACTCCAAATTATTATAATCTCCCGGATAGGCCTCGTTCAAAAAATGTACTTACTCTTTATGATGTCAATGATCCTTTGGAGGCCTACAACAGAACTATGTTTGTATTCAACACTGAACTAAACCGTTGTGTCTTAAGACCTATAAGTGAGATTTTTTCATGTGTTTTCCCTGAATATGTAAGAAAAGGTTTTGCCAGAATGGCAGATAATATTCAATTACCTAACCGTTTTCTAAATACGATTTTACAAGGCAGAATAGAAAGAACAGGAATTGAAGTTGCAAGATTCTGTGTAAACACTACTATCGGTATTGCAGGTTTTTATGATCCTGCTCAATCATGGATGGGTTTAGAACAGCAGTCTAATAGTTTCGGCAGGTCTTTTGAGTATTGGGGAATTGGCCCAGGCTGTTATGTTATTTTACCGATACAGGGCAGTACAACCTTACGTGACGGACTCGGATTAATTTTAGACTGGTATTCAGATCCATTAACATGGATACCACCTGATCCGCTTGCAATGTTCAGCCCGATAAGACTTGGCATAAAAGCATTCCTGAAAGTAAATGATATGACTCTACTCATGGAAGATTATGTAAGAATTTATGATTCAAGTAAAGATCCCTATCAGACATTTAAGTTAATTTATACAATGTTTAACCATATGGAAATGATGAAAATACTTAATGATAAATCTAAATTTGATGATTATGACTATCAAGACAAGAAGCTAATCCTATACGATCCGGGCGGTGCCATATAAATTACGAATTAAGAGCTGTTAGTTATGAATTATAGAAAAATAAAAATTATTAAAATAATTATACTGTTAATTGCTGTAGCTGTTTTCCAGACAAAATTGATTGCAGGTCCCTTTAATATAGCCTACTACCCTGCTCAGGATCCAATAGTAAACACTTTGAGATCTGCACTGTTTTATCCCGGAGATAAACAATTTTCATTTTGGCATAAACAGTTTTTTATGGAGTCAAATTTTTATGATATGGGTTTTGTGTATGATATCAACATATTCAAAAACAGACCAAGTTTATCATATAAATTATGGTTACAGCCAAAGCCTGCAAACTTAATAACTTTATTACCAGGTTTAGGTACAAATTACACTGGTATTTCTCTGACGGCCCTTGCAGAAGTATTTTATTTACAGGGCTATTCTGTTCTTGCAATAAGCAGTGTATTCAATTGGGAATTTTACGAATCAGCTTCAAGTAGTCTAACTCCAGGCTATACACCTGTAGATTCTTTGGACATATATTATGCACTTACCAAGATAATAAACCATCTTGAAAAAAAATATGCCAGCAGAATAAAAGATAATATATTAGTAGGATATTCTCTTGGCGGATTACATACGCTATATATTGCAGATTACGAATCAAAAAACAGAGATTTATCAATTGGTTTCAAAAGATACCTGGCCCTAAATCCGCCGGTAAATATCCTCTACTCTATGAAAATGGTGGATGATTTTTATATGGTCGCAGACAATTGGACTCAACCGGAAATAACTGAGAAGATGTATAAAGGTATGCGCCTTTACAGAAAAGTACTTGATAAAGCCACCAACACTACTGCAACTCTCCCTTTTACAGTAAATGAAGCTAAATATATAATCGGACTCTCTTTTCATCTTTCTTTAGTTGAACTAATTTCATCTATACATGAGCGACATGATTTTGGAATACTGAAATCAAAATCTTCATGGTTCTCAAGAAGTGCACTTTATAAAGAAATAGACAGTTATACTTACTATGATTATCTTTTAACTTTCTTCAAAAAAAATTATGCTGAACAAACAGGAAAGGAAGTGTTTTTATCCGAATTTAATGAACGCTCAGGTTTAAAAGCAATTGAAAATACTTTAAAAAACAACAAAAAAATCAGAGTTATTCATACGGAAAATGATTTCTTACTTAAAGATCAGGATAGGACGTGGCTTGATGCTACACTATGGGACAGAATTACAACTATTAATAAAGGCGGTCATTTAGGTTACATATATAATGAACAAGCTTTGGAGTTAATCAGCAATAATGTAAAATTAACTGACTCTAAAACTGATAAACTCTAAAATATTTTATCTTTCTTCAAGATATGCAAGGTCTTTTTCCCATGCCGCATATCTAAAAACTTGGACATAAATACATACTTTATCTGAAGCTATACATTTCAAATTATCGCGTGTTTCTCCGCATGGACCATTATACATTTTTTTGGGACATGTTTTAGCACAAATCATAAATTTACTTGAAACGCAGCAGTTATTACATTTTCCATCGCAGCCGGAAAGTATTATTTTTTTAGCCTTATTTCTATTAATCAACTTTGTCTTATCAGACAACATTATAACGCATTTTTTAAATTTATAATTAAATTTTTCTTTAAAACTGCACTCCTCAATTTTCATGCTTCTCGATTTGGCAACATCATAATGAGCTTCTTCAAAAAGATTATCATAAATATAGTATTTATATGGATAGGGTGTCATATCAGATCTTGAAAGATAGTTGAGGTATGAATTTTTCCACTCTTTAAAGCTTGTGAATTCATCAAAAGAGCTTTTTATTTTTAAAGCTGCAGTTTTTACGTTTGCAGCACTGTCTAAGCCGGAAATGACTACACCGCTGTAACCAAACCATTTCAAACCGGCAATTTGAAGCTGAAACCTTCTCCATTGCGCCGCCATAAACTGTGTTAATCCGAATTTAGACTCTTTTCTCAGTATTTTCACAAAATCAGGTGATAAGAAAATTCCGGGTTGTCTGCCGGAGATAATACTCTCTACATACTCTGGTCTAAGTAATATCAATCTTGCCAGTGTGGGAACAAACAATCCCCGTTGTTCCAGATACCAACGTAATTCCTGATACTTATACATATCCCAGCCGGCCTGGGCAATTATATATTCAGCGCCATAATTTATTTTCCGTATTAATTTCAAGTACTGTGGATAAATTGATAGAAGTGAATATTTAAAAGGATTGATAACGCTTCCAGCATTCATCAATTTATATTTCGTCCTGTTTTTATATATTTCCTCTAAAACAAATGCACTTTCAGTAAATTTAACGGAATTAAGTTTTTTAAGATTATCATCTGAATAAACTGAACCTGATACAGGAACAATATTATTAATTCCGTAATTAAGAGTTGCAGCCAATATTTCATTCATTTCAGTTTTAGTTGACTCTCTTCCTGAAAGAAAGATTAAATGCCTATTTTTCTCATTCTTAAACAAATTAACAGCAAAATCTACAATATTATAATTTTTATCTGCTGCTCTCTTATCTGTGATAGCCAATCCAGAGTTAAAAGTTTCAATTTCATTCACAACTGACATAAAATCGCTGTATCTTGATATCACTGTATTCAAATTACAGTTTTCATTAGGAGTGTCTATTTCAAACAAAACAGTGAATACTCCTGTTTTCAAAGAGTTACAAAGTTTATTCTCTTTTTTTGCAAAGTTAAGTTTGAACTGATTATTATTCATAACAATATTGTATCGATTACTTTTTAATCACTATTAGTATAATTGAAGGTTAATTTATTATATTATATCAATATAATGATTATAATATCTATTCATATTCGAATCCAAAGATTTAACGGAGATAATTCAGATGAAAAAGTATCCTGACTATAAATATCCTGACAGTATTCCTATAGATAATAGGCAATGGCCAAGCAAAAAAATTCTGAACTCGCCTGAATGGTGTTCTGTTGATCTGAGAGATGGAAATCAAGCTCTCCCTGTTCCAATGAATCCCATGCAGAAATTACGATACTTCCAAATGCTGACTGATATAGGATTCAAACAGATTGAAGTTGCATTTCCTTCTGCATCCAAAGATGATTTTGATTTCGTGAGAGATTTAATCGTAGGAAATCATATTCCTGAAGATGTCACTATTTCTGTTTTAACACAAGCAAGAAAACATCTTATTGAGCGGACAATCGAATCACTGGTCGGAGTCAAAAAGGCTATCCTTCACTGTTATGTGGCTACTTCGGATTTACACTCTAAAATTGTATTCAATAAATCCCGAGAAGAAATAATAAAAATGGCTGTTGAAGGAACAGAGACTACAGTTAAAACTTTAGAAAAAACCGGTTTGAGAGATAAAGTTTCATATGAGTTTTCCCCTGAAGAATTTACTGACAGTGACATCAATTTTGTTATAGAACTTTGTGAAAAAGTTAAAGAGGTATGGAAACCAAAATTTAAGGGTGATTTCATTGTCAATTTACCGGCTACAGTTGAAAGAAGGCCTCCAAATCACTATGCTGATATGATTGAATATTTCTGTTCAAATTATAAATACAGAAATGAAACTGTTGTCAGTCTTCATGCACATAACGATCAGGGTTGCGCCGTTGCTGCATCAGAGTTGGCCCTTCTTGCAGGAGCTGACAGAGTTGAAGGTACACTTCTCGGACATGGCGAAAGAACCGGTAATTTAGATTTGATTACTTTCTCCTTAAATTTACATTCAAGAGGAATAGATACGGGCCTTAATCTTCATAAGCTTCCAGAAATTGTCAAAGAAGTTGAAGAAATTTCAGGTATTTCTGTTCATCCTCGTCATCCTTATGCGGGAGAACTTGTCTTTACTGCTTTTTCAGGATCACATCAGGATGCTATCAGAAAAGGTATGAGTTCACTTGAAGAGGCATCCGAGATGTTTAATGTTAACTGGAAAGTTCCCTACCTGCATGTCAACCCGACGGATATAGGGAAAAAATATGAAAAACTCATCCGTATCAACAGCCAGTCAGGCAAAGGAGGAGTTGCATATATTCTAGAAAAAGAATTTGGTTTACATATACCTAAATCAATGCACCCTGAACTTGGTGAGTTAATGCAGGAAGCTACAGATACCTCCGGTAGTGAATTAAGTTCCACCAAATTGTATGAATTGTTTAAAAATAACTTTATTTCTATAAAAGGACCTTATGAATTTATTTCATTAACTAGAAAAGGCCATACAGTAGCAAATCAGCCTCATAGCGATATCTTTGTAGATTTAAAGCTCAAAATAAACAACGAAACACATATTATTGAAGGTAAAGGCAACGGGCCTATATCAGCTGCAGCAAATGCATTAAGCACCTCTAACCTAATAATTGATTTTACATTAAACTATTACCAGGAACAGGCATTAGGTCAGGGAGCCGATGCAACAGCTTTAGCTTATATTACACTAAAACGAACAAAAGACGGCAAATTAATTAATGGAGCCGGAGAACATAGTAATATTGACTGGGCTGCAGTAAAAGCTCTTGTTACTGCATTAAATAAAGCAGCAAGAGGACAATAACAATATGAGAAAGTTTATAACTTTTTGTATTGTCTTATTAATACAATTATCGATCATTTATGGTATTTATAGATGGTACGTTTCATACGAAACTGAAAAAGAAACTGCTACAGCCATAGAAAAACAGATTGAACCCACTGTAGAAAACAATGCAAAAAAAGTTCAAAATGCAACCATTCCCAAAAAAAATCAGATTCTTCCAGAAACAAAAAAAACTCAGCTAAAAAAAGATGATAATCAAATTGCTAAAATTCCTTCTGATAAATTTTCTAAACCTTTCATTTATAAATATGCTGATTGGGGAGATATTTCATCTTTACCACTAAGTAAATTGGCTAAAACTGGAATTTTAGTAAACATAGACACAAGAAATGTCTTATGGGCTAAAAAATGTAGAGTATCTGTTCCAATTGCCTCTATGACAAAAATGATGACAATTCTTTTAGTTATGGAGGCAATAAAAAATAAACCTGATTTTTCTATAGACACTGAAATACAGGTAACAAATGAAGCATACAGAATAGGCGGAAGTCAAGTATATTTGGATCCAAAAGAAAAATTTTCGGTTAAAGATTTACTCAAAACAGTTATTATTAAAAGTGCAAATGATTCTTCTTATTTGTTAGCTCAGTACTTAGGAGGAGGGGATATCCATTCATTTGTCAATGAAATGAATAAAAAGGCAAAACAAATCGGCATGCCTAACGCTCACTTCAGCAATCCTGACGGATTACCTGAGAAATATTCTACCAATGATAACAAAGCTACTGCTGAAGGGTTAGTATTCTTAGCTGAAAGACTCCTGCAATATCCATTAGTAGTTAAAGACGCTCAAACAAAACTTGCATGGCTAAGAGAAGGAACAAAAAAGAAAACAATGCTTATAAACACAAATAAACTTGTAAGAAGCGGCTTTACAGGTATTACAGGTATGAAAACAGGATATATCAGGCGATCTGGTTTCTGCCTTACAGCAACATGCGAACGTGGAGGAAAAAGATTAGTTGCTGTAGTTACAGGCTTTAAAAGTTCTAAAGATAGAGATAAATTTGTAAAACAATTATTAAATTGGGGTTATAAGCAAAACTCATTAATTGAAAATAAATAGGTTTTAATATGAAAATTTTTGTTGCCGGCGGAGCCGGTTTTATCGGAAGTGCTACTGTGGAATATCTGCTAGACCATGGCCATGAAGTGACTGTTTTTGATTCCTTAGTTAAAGGACATAGAGAAGCTGTCGATGAAAGAGCCGAGTTTATATTTGGTGATTTAGCAGATAGAGATAAAGTTTTATCTATTTTCAAAAATAACAGTTTTGACGGAATAGTTCATTTTGCAGCTTTTTCTCTTGTCGGTGAATCTATGCAGAAGCCAGGTATGTATTTTTCTAATAATGATTCAAATGGAATTAATCTTCTGGACGCTGCAGTTATAGGCAAAGTTAAATCATTTGTTTTTTCAAGTACAGCTGCTACTTACGGACTCCCTGAAGAAAGTCCGATTACAGAAACTGCACCACAAGTGCCGATTAACCCATATGGAGAATCAAAGTTATTTTTTGAAAAGATGCTTCACTGGTATAATGAAATACATGGTTTAAAATATGTAGCATTAAGATATTTTAATGCTGCAGGTGCTACAGAAAACTTTGGTGAAGATCATAATCCTGAATCACATCTTATTCCACTAATACTGCAGGTCCCTCTTGGGAAACGTGATAATATTACAATTTTCGGAGACGACTACTCCACTCCTGACGGAACATGTTTAAGAGACTATATTCATATCACAGACCTTGCCCAGGCACACATGCTTGCTCTTAATGCGCCAAGAAGCGGACATTACAATCTTGGTACAGGTAACGGTTTCAGCGTAAAAGAAATCATTGATGTTGCAAGAGAAGTAACTGACCATCCAATTCCGGCGGTTACAGTTGAACGCCGCCCAGGTGACCCTGCTAAATTAGTGGCAGACTCAAAGCTTGCTAAAAAAGAACTTGGATGGAAACCTGAATATGAAGATGTTAAGAAAATCGTTTCATCGGCATGGAAATGGTATCAGAAACATCCAAACGGATATAAATAATAAATTGAGTTAAACCTTGCATTACTTGTTACGTACATAGCTTTATTTTTTTATTGAAATACAATAAAAAATATGGTTACATATATAACATCTATTTTTTAATAAAAGTCATTACTAATTTTTAGCCAAATGAATATGGATTTCGTTTTTTTAGCTGCGAATAAAAAAGGGGGAAACTTATTTTATACTTAGGAGAATGCCATGCGACTATATCTGATTAACCCCTCAAATCCTCTTGTTACAATAGTAACCAAAAAGAAAAGTTTTTGGAATCTGTTTCGTGTTTGGAAACCATTAAGTCTCATGACTATTGCCGGTTTAACTCCAACAGATTGGGATGTCTCTATATTCGATGAGAATCTTTCCGTTCCAGACTATAAGACTTTACCTCGTCCGGACCTTGTTGGTATTACTGCCTTTACATCGCAGGCTAATCGTGCTTATGAAATTTCCGCTTACTTTAGACAACACGGTGTACCCGTAGTTATGGGGGGAATACATGCTACCATGTGTAAGGATGAAGCTATAACTCGTGTAGATTCAGTAGTTGCAGGAGAAGCCGAATCTGTTTGGACACAACTGCTTGATGATTTTAAAAACAATGAATTGAAACAAGTCTACAAAGGAGAGCATACTGATCTTAAAGGTGTGCCTTCATCCCGTCATGATATACTTCCAATTAAATATATCTTTGGTGCTATCCAGACAACACGCGGTTGTCCATTAGACTGTAATTTTTGCAGTGTTTCGGCTTTTAACGGCAGGAAATACAGGCAGCGACCTATACCTGATATTATTGAAGAATTCCGTTTGATTCCTGAAAAACGGGTTCTTATAGTGGACGATAACCTAATCGGCACCAGAACTGAGCATATTGAACGGTCTAAAGAGCTATTTCGTGCTATGATTAAGGCCAAACTAAAAAAAAACTGGATTGGGCAAGTCACTATTAATTTTGGAGACGATGAAGAACTTCTCAAACTGGCATCTAAGTCAGGCTGTAAGGGAGTATTTATTGGTTTTGAAACGCCCACAAAAGAAGGACTTTTGGAGCTTAGAAAAAAAATTAATCTTACTAAGGGACGAGATATTCGCAAATCAGTACGACAAATACAGAAATACGGGATTCTGGTTATGGGGTCCTTTATGATGGGGCTGGATATAGATGTATCAGGCATTGGCAAACGTATTGCAGATATAGCAATCCAGTATCAGATGGACTATATTAATGTACTGTTTTTGACACCATTCCCCGGCACAAATCTCTGGGATAAGATGAAATCGGAAGGTAGAATTTTTCTCAATAGATTTCCCGATGACTGGAAATATTATACACTTACGATTCCTGCAGCCAAGTATAAACAATTGTCTTTTGATGATATCATTTCAGAAATGGAGTCCTGTTACCTTAGATACTACTCTTTTTTCAGGATTCTACATCGTGTATGGGATAATTTGCTTCATTGCCGCCAACCTCTTGTTGCATTTTTTGGAAATCTGGCAACTAAAAGCAATTTACATGCAAACGATAAAATATATGAAGAAATAAAAGTATTGATCGAAAAACAATAAAACAGATACGTTTCAAATAACAGGCTGTAAATAGCAGTTGAAATTTTATATTCATAATCCAACATATTTTTATGTTCATCTTATATTTCTGAATTTAAAAATAATATAAGAAAGTAAAATAATAAACATATAACCGATTGAACTGATGAAAGCCAACCTGATAAAGTAGAAGAATAAACATCCATTGTTGAGGTAATTATACTTATAATAGAGGTTCCAAGCGAGGCAATTGAACCAATTTGTGCACTGGCTGGCTGTACTATGTTTCTCAGGAAACATTTCCATTGCATGTACAAGACAATTAGGAAAAATAAGTCTGCCGGAAAATATTGTAAGGACAGTGAAGTAACAGGTCATCCAATTCCATCTGTTACTGCTGAACACCGCCCAGGTGATCCGGCAAAACTGGTGGCTGATTCAAACACTTGCAAAGAAAGAACTTGGCTGGAAACCTGCATTTGAAGATGTAAAAACATCGTTCCTTCAGCATGGAAATGGTATCAGAAATATCCAAATGGATATGAGAATATATAGTTTGTCCAATACCTTTTAAATAGGTGATGAGTTTATTACGTTATATGCATATAAACCTGAATATTGCATCAAAAATCAACATCCTTTAACAATCATTTACTGCTCATGCAGTCACAAAAAAGTTACGCTGTATAAAAATATACACCTTTTTTAAAACCAGGTGCACAGTAAATCATTACTAAATTATTTGCTTTCAACTACACGACCTGGATTAAACTCATCTTTTTAGTGTTTATAAAAAATATAAAATGGTATTTTGATATAGAATATAACTATTGCAAAAAATCCCAAAACCATTATCATTATTGCGAAATATGTTTGAGTACTATCCGGTATGATACTTAAAACTATACTTAAACATGACACTATGATAAGCTGCAACCCGCTGAATAATGCGCTTGCTGTTCCAACATTTTCAGATTGACTGCTCATTGCGCCTGATACCGCATTTGACCAAACTAAAGCCTGCGCGAAAATAGCAAATAATATTGGAAGTATTACAGAATATACATTTACATAATCAATAATTGAAAACAGAGATAAAATAATTCCGGAAATCAAAAAAACTAAAATACCGATTAAAATCATAATTTCAGGGGTTATCTTCTTTACATATTTTGAGTTAACAAATGCTCCTGAAAAAGATGCTGCTGCTACTAAAAGACCTATATTACCATACTGTTCAGGTGTAAGGTTAAATTTATTTTGCAGTAAAAAGGGTGTCATAACATTATATGCGACAGATATACTGTAAATACATATCCCTCCAAGTAAGAATTTTATAAAAACTCTATTCCTCATTATTTTACAATAATTATGCAAGGAACTTTTAACGATTTTTTTTCTTATTATTTTTTCATTTTTCTTTCTTTCAGGATAAAGAAAAAATACACTAATAAGAACTAAGAAAGACATAATACTCAAAAAGACAAAATTATCCCTCCAGTTAAAATAACTTTGAATTATTCCACCTAAAACTGGTCCACCCCCTAAGCCGACGGCAAACCCTAAAGTTAAATATGATGCAACTTTTGCCAATTGTTTTCCTTTAAAAAAATCCCTTAAACTAGCTCTCATTAAAACCATCGTAGAACCTGCACCAATTCCCTGCACTAATCTTGAAATACAAAACTCTGTATAATAAACAGAAAATACAGATAAAATTGAACCAATAATTAAAATAATAATGCCGATCAATAGAATTTTTTTCCGACCAAAACAATCAGAGCAAGGCCCGTAGAATAACTGTGATATACCGAATCCGAAAAGAAATATTGTAATACTGTATTTAATAGTACTGTGTCCTACACCATAAAACCTAGCTATAATCGGCAATGAAGGGATATACATAGTTAGATATGCCTGTCCAAGCATTGTGAGAACAAAAGCAAATATCAGTAAACTTATTAACCTTCTATTTTTCATTTCAACATCTTCACTTTCTGTTAATCTTTATTTTACAACTTTAATATACATCAACACAACAGGTTGTAAAGACCTGTTTGTATAACTTGTTATATTTTTACATTATGCTATATTATAATAAAAAAGAACTTTAAAAGATGAATTGAATATGCATTTTTTAACTAAAAGTAGTTATATGCTTCTAGGATTGATAAATAGACAAAGCCGATCTGGATATGATTTAAAAAAAACAATTAAAAAAATGTCTAATTTTTATTGGTCTGAGAGTAATGCCCAGATATATCCAATATTAAAGAAGCTTGAAGAAGCAAAACTTGTTAAATCTGAAATTGACCTGACCAGCGGTAAAAGAAATAGGAAAATATATGCAATAACATCCTTAGGAAAAAAGTATCTAAAAGAATGGTTACAAACTGATCTTATTCCTACCCCATATAGAGAAGAGCTCCTTATGCAGATTTCTTTTGGACAGAATATCAGTAATGAAAATTTTAAGGATAAAATTGAAAATTATAGAGATGAAATAATCAAATATATTAAGGAACACCAAATTACTCTTCAGCATATTAAAGATGAACATCCATCAAGCAGAGATTTTAAATATTTGATTCTTGTTTATGACCACTCAAAAAGAATCCTAGATGCTAAACTAGCCTGGGCTGAGCAGGTGCTTAAAGATATAAAATAATCACTTCTGTTTTTTTTTCAGATTCATAATATTGATATAAAGAGTAATCATGAATAGGATTGCAAACAGGACAGTAAACACTATAAACAAAGTACGTGGCTCTATAGTATATAGAAAAATATAAGCAGCAACATACCCTGCAGAAACGAACATAATAACCCAACAAAATATCTGAGCTGTTTTATATAATATTTTATTCATTTAATTATGTATTTTCCCTTGTCGTCTAAACCTAATTCCTGAATGATCAAAAAGTTTGTATGCAAAAATTTTCATTCGATCAGTAATAAACATCTGAATGCATGCGTAAATCCAGATAAATACAATATACCATCCTATAGGAGCCATTAAAATACCAAAACCACACATAAGTGATACTATGAGCTTTGATATGATAGTCGACCAGAACAACCCCTTCCCAGGGGCCAAAGACCAGAAAGGCCCTTTTACTCTTGATAAGAATACTGTCAAATTACCGGCTATTGCAAGTTCGGCAAAAACCAATGTCTGAACCTGATCAAATTTCAAAATACCAAATGTTGAAACAACCCAGTGTCTAAAATGTATCAGATGATTTGAAAAAAAACAGTGATCTATAATACTTGGATGCCAACTATAGCTTGTTAAAACGTGTTTCCCTAGATAAAAAATAATAAAAGTAAATATTACGTTAGTCAAACCCAATACTGTACCTATCCCTATAACTTTTCTCATATCCCACTGCTCAGGATTAGGGCTTACTGCAGTATTATCTGACGCAATAGCCATAATTGGAAAATCATTAAATACAGCAAGTAGAACAATCATCATTGCTGTTACCGGATACTGCCCAAATATTAGAATAGCCAGTACTGTAAAAAACAGAACATCCTGCGTTTCTGAAATACGATAAATTGCATAACTCTGCATTCTCTGAAAAATGCATCTTGATTCTTTTATCGCATCAATAATAACAGAAAGTCCGGGGAGAGTAAATACGATATCTGCAGCTGATTTTGCTGCATCTGTAGCACCATCAACAGCAATACCTGTATCGGCCTTTTTTAATGCAGGAGCATCATTAACACCGTCACCTGTCATTCCTACAATATGGCCATGCTTCTGCAATAGCTCAACTATTTCATATTTGTGTTCAGGGAAAACTTCACTAAATCCATCTGATTCTACCACCATTCTAATAGCTTTACGATCAGATGCTCCTTCTAAATCATCAGCTTTTAATATTTTAGTTCCCAAACCAATTTGTTTACAGGTTTCTCTCGCAATAGCTCCATGATCACCTGTAACCATTTTTACATCAACATTTAATTTTTTAGCTTCACTTATTGTGTCTGCGGAATCCAGACGTGGTGTATCTTCTAAATCAATTAAACCAACAAACTGCCATTTATCTTTATCATCAGTTTTACCTACTCCTAATGTGCGAAATCCTCTTTCTGCTGCTTCATCAACCAGTCTGTTAACTTCGTCTTTAATTTCTTCTTTGTTTTCAGCCAAAGCTACTATTACCTGAGGAGCACCTTTGCAAACTTTAAAAGTTTTCTGATTAAATTTTATCGTAGCTTCTGTTTTTTTAGATACAGGATCAAACGGAGTAAAATGTATCAGCTTACAGCTATTTTTTTTCTCAACTAAATTTTTGCTTTTTTCCAACTGATCTATAATGGCAGAATCAATAGGATCTCTATCTTCCTCTTTTGAAGCTAACGTTCCATATAAAAGTATATCATCTTCAGTAAAAGCTTTGATAGCTTGATAGCCATGAATTGTCAATTTATTTTGTGTAATTGTTCCGGTCTTATCTGAACACAAAATATCCATACCAGCCATTTCTTCTATCGCTATCAATTTACTGACAATCGCTTTTTTCTTTGACAGGGCCAAAGCTCCTACTGCCATAGTAACGCTTAAAACAGCAGGCATAGCTGCAGGTATTGAGGCAACAGTAAGAACTAATGAAAACTGTAATAGTTCCCAGATACTATCATGACGAAATATACCTACAATAACAATTAAGGAAACAAGAAAAAAGTTTAATGCTATTAGATAATCCCCTATTTTAACAACAGCTTTCTGAAAATGACTATCTGTTTTAGCTTCAGCAACAAGCTTAGCAGTCTTCCCAAAAAAAGTATTTTCTCCTGTTCCATACACTAAAGCATTCATTACACCCTGTTTAACTATGGCACCGGAATATGCAATATCGCCTTGGTGTTTTTCTACAGGAAGAGATTCACCTGTAAGTGCAGCTTCATCAACTAGTACATAATCTCCATCTATTAATTTAATATCTGCAGGAAGTACATCTCCAAGTTTTATTCTGATTATATCACCCGGAACCAGGTCACTGGCTTCTATTTCAATCCATTTGCTATCTCTCAAAACTATTGCCTTACTTGCAAGATGTTTTTTCAAAGCTGCTATAGCATTTCCTGCTTTAAATTCCTGAATTATTTCAATTGCAGCATTCAAAAAAAGTAAAAATGCTATGATAAAAAAATCATCCCAATGTTCAATCAAGGCACTGAGGACAGCTGCAATTTCAATCATCCATGGAATTGGTCCCCAGAATTTTTTTATAACTCTTATAAAAAAACTATCTTTTTTCTCGGGTATTACATTTGCCCCAAACTCTTTAATTCGAGCTTCATATTCCTGTATAGAAAGCCCTTTATCACTATCTACATCTAACCTTTTTAACAAATCCCTAAATTCTGTTGAGTCTGCAGTTTTTTTATCAATAAGTTCCATAATTGATACCTCTAATTTTCAATAGATAAGATAAAGGATAACTATTTCTATATTTCAGTTCTTTTATTATGTAGATTTTATCACAAGACTAGATTAATTAGTAGAGACGCTTTTTTTTTAGATTTTAGATCCTTGATTTATAAGTTGTAAAATTACATCGGTTAGATTTTGAGTTAAACATAAAAATATAATAACTCAGAAAGATTAGGCTAGAAACAAAAGCATCGCATTAATTTTTTTAATAATATAATGAATCAACTCTTTAGTATGTATAATTTCCCAGGTAATTCTTTGATAATCTTTTTGAAGGTAAGCTGCTGTAACTTGGCAAGAAGTTTCCATATGGGAAGTTCAGTTTCCATGGAAATCATATCAACAGACTTTTCTTCATTTTGGATGCAGTTAATGATAAGCTTTTCTTCCTCAGAACAATCAGTTAGCATTACGGTGCATTTATTCTCAAAACCAGAATCATTATTATCATCAATACTCAACTCACCAGTGAAGCCAGGCAGAAATTCGAACTCATCAATTATGTCATCAATATTTTCTACAAGTTTTGCACCGTTTTTTATCAGCTTATTACACCCTTGAGACATGGGAGAATTTATCCTACCAGGAACAGCAAATATCTGCCTATTGTGTTCCAATGCAAATTTGGCTGTGATTAAAGCACCGCTTTTAGTCCCTGCTTCTATAACAAGTATTCCTTTAGACAAGCCTGATATTATTCTGTTTCTCATAGGAAAGCTTTGTCTTGTGGGAGAAAATTCCATTGGAAACTCGCTTATAATACAACCTCCATTATCAATAATTTCTCTAGCTAACTCTGCATGTGATTGAGGGTGAAGTCTGGCAAGCCCTCCTCCAAGGACAGCTATAGTATGTCCTTTTGCATTTACAACTGCTTTATGGGCTACAGCATCAATTCCGTAGGCCAGACCAGAAATAACAGTCCAGCCTGCATAGGATAATTGAGTAGAAAGAGAATCAGCTATTTCTCTTCCATAAGTAGTCAACCGCCTTGAACCGACAACTCCTATAGCTCTATTAAAATCACACTTTAATTCACCTCTGCAGTAAAGACACAATGGAGGATCAGGTATTTCTTTTAGCTGCTCAGGGTATTTCTCATCCAGAATCGTGACTAAGTCAACTCCCCCGCGTTCACTTAAATTCAACTCTTTTGATAAATTAACATTTTTTCCCCAATTTATAATCTGCTCTGATAAAGATTTTCCGATACCTTTGATATTACAAAGATCAGACAAAGAGGCAGAAAAAATATTTTGAGGTGAACCTAAAGCCTCAATCATTGAATTGAATTTTGCATTACCGATACCTGACAGTAAATTAATTATTATACATGCTTCTCTATTATTCATGCATACGCCTTTACTGCTTCAAGAATTAACTTATTATCAATACCGCCAATCATTTTAACTCTGCCGATTTTTTTATAAGGCAAAATAAAATGAATATTATTATTTCTTACTTTTTTATCATTATACATAGCATTTAAAATATCATCAGGATTTATATCAGATGCTTTTACAGGGAGATAAAAGCTGACAAGCAACTGTTTCAATTTATCTTCAATATTTGGTTCAATCATTCCAAGTGTTAAAGCCAATCTACATGCCATCAGCATACCTATGGCAATTCCTTCACCGTGAATATATTTTTCATAGCCTGAAATCGTTTCAATTGCATGTCCAAAAGTATGACCAAAATTTAATATTGCCCTTAAAGAATGTTCCTTTTCGTCTTTTGCTACAATATCAGCTTTTATTTTGCAGCACCAAGCAATTAATTCAGTAATAACATTCATGTCAAGCTCATTAATTTTTTCGATATTAGATTCAATATACTCAAATAGCTTAAAATCTATAATCATCCCATATTTTATGACCTCAGCCAAACCGCCTCTTACTTCTCTAACAGGAAGCGTTTTAAGTGTATTTGGATCAATTATAACAGTTTTAGGTTGCAGGAAAGCTCCGATAAGATTTTTCCCTTCTGGCAGATCGACACCAGTTTTTCCACCAACGCTTGAGTCCACCATCGCCAATAAAGAAGTCGGTACCTGAATAAAATCAATTCCCCTCATGAACGTTGCCGCCGCAAACCCAGACATATCACCACAAACTCCTCCGCCTAAAGCGATTACAACAGAAGAACGATCAATTCCTTCATTTAAGGCATGATGATAAATATCTTCTATAGTTTTTAGTGTTTTGCTTTGCTCGCCTGCAGGAAAACTGTATTTTATTACATGGTTATCAGAATTGACTGAAATATATTTCTGAACTCTATTATAATAAAGCTTGTCCACATTATCGTCAGTAATGATAAAACATTTTCTCCCTTTAATAAAAGGACGTATTTTATCTATACAATTAGACAGTATTTCTTCTTCAATAAATATTTCATAAGAATCTGTTTTAAGACCAACATTAATTATTTTCATATCAAACACTTTAATTATATAATTATTTGCTTTATATAATAGAATATAAGTTTTTATATAAATTTTATGAAACCTCAAAGCTGTTAAATTTAGAAAATATTTATAACTTGCCAATAAAGAGTGTGCAACATATGAAAATTAAAAGTAGAAATTTAGGGTATTTTGAAACTTTTACAGCATTGATGCATGATCACTGCTATGGTGGAGCCAATATAGGAACAATTATAAACTTCAGTGGAAAACTAGACAAAAATATTATAAAAGAGGTTCTTTTAAGCATTCAAAAAAAACATCCAATATTAAGAGCCGGAATGTACAAAAAAGAAGATGGACAATACCAGTTTAAATATGATGAGGAAAAACATCCTGTTTCATTGAAGGTACTGGATAGAGATAAATGCATACCTGCACTCTCAATCCTGGAAAGAGAGGTTGGGATACCTTATGAATTAAAAACCTGTTTGTGGAAATGTATCCTGCTTTACGGAGGAACAGATACAGGTTCTGAACATGAACTAATTTTATTTGCTCACCATAGTGTCATGGACGGTATGTCAACAATACAGTTCATCAAAGATTTCATGAACTTTACAGCTGTTTTATCTGATGGAAAACCAATTAACAATTTGAGTTCTCTACCTGTTCTATATTCAATAGAACACTATGCGGGAAAAGAAAAGATAACTTGGTCAGAATATCTAGAGAAACAACTTGAATTATCACAAAATCCTCCGCTCCGTAATTCAGACTGGCATTATATCAATAACACCGACATAAAAAATAGAATAGCCAGAATTTACAATATTTCACTACCTTCTGAAAAATTATCAATGCTTATAAATAATTGCAGAGCAAAACAAGTTACTGTTAATAATGCACTTAATGCTGCAGCTCTTATTGCATTTACAGCTAAATACAATAAAAATCATGCAGAACTCAACCTGCCTACTCCTGTAAACATGCGCATGCATAGTAAACCTGTTATTGGTCCTGAAAACATGGGAAACTTTGTTAACTGGCTGCCTGTTTTTATAAAATACAAAAATGATGAAACTTTCTGGGATACAGCAAAAAAATATAGAGAAAGTTTCAATAAATCACTTAATACTTTTGGACATAATCCGGAAGTATGTGATCCCGAATACGTACTTGAAAAAGAAGTAATATGTTTTAACTATCCTGAATATTCACCTCCTCCTAATTTCTGCACTGTTACTAATCTGGAGGTAGTCCAGCTTGATAAAAAATACAGTCATTTTATTTTAGAAAAAATGAATTATGCTGTAGCTTTTACCTGCGGCGGCACAGGAATAGCAATAATATGCCACACTTTCAGAGACACTTTGAACTTTAACATCTGCTATACTGAACCGCTATTTGATGAAGCATGGATAAAAGAGTTTTCTGAAAATTTTATTACACTTCTAAAAGGGAATGTTTAGATAGCTTAGCTAAAAAAGTACTATAATTATTATCTCAAAAATCTACGTCAGAAGCCTTCTGCTTACTTATTAACATGTACGAATTGAAATCGTAAAATCATAATAGCCTTATTATAATATGAAATTATTTCATCTTTAATAGGAATTACGCTATTATTTTTAATCTATAATATTGTTAAATTTAATTATATATTAAAGTGATGTTTTTATATTAACGTTTAATTGTTATATCTCAATACTTGAGGGGGTTATGATGAAAAAAATAGCTATTATAGTTATTTCTATTTTTATCTCAATTGGTGCTTTTGCTTCATCAAACAAATCTATGATTAATGCGCCAATTCAATCAGATTACGAGGGTATACTTCAACTGGATGCACATTTGAATGAGCATGTAAATAAAGGGCAGTTATTATTTCATATTAAGACAAGCTTATTAAAACTAGCTGCATTAAAAGCCAAAAATGACATGAAGTATGCCAAAGAAATTTACCTTAGAGACAAAAAACTTTCTGGACCTCATATTATATCTAAGAAGGCATTAGAGATTACCAAAAATACTTATATTGATGACTATATTGACTATCAGACTGCTTTAATAAATATCAAAAATTGTTATTATTATGCACCGTTTGCTGGAACAGTTACAAAAATTGATAATTATAGTGGATCTTGCGTTGGAGACGCCTCCGAAGTTATGGTTGTAACCAAAACCTGATAGTTTTTAATTTAGAATATTATATATTAGAAAGCCTAAATAAAATCAGCTGATTCTGAAAATAAATACTGCCTATAATTTTGAAAGATCGTCCTCTCTTAACTTTTTTATTAATTCAGAATCAGATAATAGATTTATAGCATCACTTTTCTCAATTTTTTTTCTTTTTAAAAGCTCCATTATTGACTTATCCATTCTCATCATTCCATCTTTTGAGCCTGTCTCCATTGTAGATGGAAGAAGATGAATTTTAGATTCTCTTATCAAAGATTTTACTGCATGAGTACCGATAAGAACTTCAAATGCACATATGCGCCCCTTTTTATCTGCTCTCGGTATCAAATGTTGAGAAACAACTCCCAGCAAAGAACCTGCTAACTGCATCCTAATCTGATTCTGATGTGAGGATGAAAAAGAGTCTATTATTCTATCTATACTTTGAAAAGCGTTATTTGTATGCAAAGTAGCAATAACTAAATGCCCTGTTTCAGCAGCAGTTAATGCTGTAGCAATTGTCTCTGTATCTCTCATCTCCCCTATTAAAATAATATCGGGATCCTGTCTGAGTACATATTTAAGTGCGTTTGAATAACTCAGTGTATCAGAATTAATCTCTCTCTGATCTATTATAGATTTTTTATTACTGTATACATATTCAATTGGATCTTCTATTGTAATAACATGAGAGGATTTATTTCGATTAATCCTGTCAATCAAGCTTGCCATAGTTGTGCTTTTTCCATGTCCTGTCGGACCGGTTATTAAAATTAAACCGTAAGGTTTGTCACTGATATTGATAAGAGCTTCCGGCAGTCCAAGCTGATCAGGTTCAGGAATAATATTAGAAATAATTCTTATAGATACTGATATAGAATTTCTCTGAAAATAACCATTAACCATAAATCTGTAGGACTTCTCTGATTCATCAGCATCTAAGTTCAGTATTAACGCTAAATCAAGTTCTTTATTAGATTCAAAAACAGCTCTCTGAGATGAAGAAAGAATACTGAAGAAAAGTTTTTTGGTATCGCCAGATCTCAATATAGGAGTATCTAAACTCATCAAAATTCCATCAATTCTAAGATTTGGCTGAGCTCCTGCCGTTAATAATAAATCACTTGCGCCATGCTCTAAAGCAGACTTAAGCAGTTTTTTCATATCAAAGTCTACACAGATTTCCTTATCTGCATACTTAAGTTTTCTAAATGTTTCTGCTCCTCTTTCAAGCCCTTCTACTAACAGTTTAAATTCATCTTTATTTGTCGCTGCGTTGATTCCTTCATCAAATGAAATTATCTTATTTTTATATAGTCTGCTTAAGGATCTGTCAAATGTAACCATTCCTTCTCCTTCTCCCAATCTGATAATATTTTCAATATCAGATATTTTCCCCTGCGCAATATATTTTGCAGCCAATGGAGTTACATTTAATATTTCAAAACAAGGAACTCTTGTTTTTCCATTTTTTGCAGGAACAAGCCGCTGAGCAATTATACATTTCAAACTTAAGGAAAGATCAAGTAATACTTTATTTTTTGCATTTTCGGGATAACTGTTAATTATTCTTTCAAAACATTGGATAACATCGGAAGTATGCATTGATGTTAATATCAGATGGCCTGTTAAAGCGGCGGAAATAGCAGAACTTATAGTTTCTGTATCTCTTGATTCACCAATTAAAATTACATCTGGACTTTCTCGTACAATATTTTTCAATGCTGTGGAAAAGTCACATACATCAGCACCGATTTCTCGCTGAGTAATAAGTGATTTTTTATCTGTATGTATATATTCAATAGGATCTTCAACAGTAATTATGTGTTTAGTATAATTAATGTTTATATAATTTGTAATAGCGGCCATTGTTGTTGATTTTCCGGAACCTGCAGCGCCTACAATCATTATAAGACCGCTTTTACTGTCTGCAAATTTTGCTAAAGTTTCATGGAGATTCAGATCTTTGAATTTAAGGTCACCATCAGGTATAACTCTTGCGACAAATCCGGGCAGAGATTTTGATATAAAAAAATTAATTCTATAGCGTAATTTATTTGATAGGTTCAAACTAATATCAATATTACCTGATTTCTGAAAAATTTTTTCAGAATAATCAGTTACATTCGAAATTCTGAATTCATTAACTTCATCAGCTGTGGCAAATTTATGTTTCTGATAACCCGTTATTTCTCCATTTACTTTAAAAATCGGTTTTTTATCAGCGGTTATAAAAAGATCAGAAGCATTGAGTTCAAGCATTGTATTTAATAAATCATCAATATAACTCATAAATTTCCCATATCGGCCTAATAGGAGTACAATTTTAAATTAAGGATCACAGAATTTAAGTTTTAAAATTATTAACTATAATTAATAACCAGATTATTCAGCTCCTAATTCATAATTTAGAATTAGTAATTCCAGCTCATCAGAATTAGATTTAATTATATATATCATTACATCAAAGTTTAACATAAAGTATCAATTATTTCAGCATCATGAATTTAGTACTTATATACAAAGATGATTTTATTGACGGCAATAATATAATTATCGGAGGAAGAAGATTTAGGCATATCCTTCAAATTCACAAGGCAAATGTGGGTAAGGAATTAACTGTAGGCCTACTTAACGGCGAAATAGGGACAGGTAAAATCATCGAACTAAATAGTGACAGCATTAAAATCCAAGTAAATTTGAATACCCCTCCTCCATCACCACTCCCGTTAACTTTAATCGTTTCACTTCCAAGACCTAAAACTCTGAAAAAAGTTCTCCATATTGCGACATGCCTGGGAATAAAAAAAATATATCTTATTGAAAGCTGGAAAGTGGAAAAGAGTTACTGGCAGTCACCTGTTCTAGAAGAAAAATCGGTTAATGAACATTTAATTTTAGGTCTTGAACAGGCAAAAGACACTATTCTACCTGAAGTTACTATTAAACGTAGATTCAAACCTTTTATCGAAGATGAAATACCTCAGATTATTGAAGGGTCACTGCCAATTGTAGCCCATCCGGACAAAAATAGTGAAACAAATTCGAATAACAACTTGCCTATCACGTTAGCCATAGGACCTGAAGCCGGTTTTACAGAATATGAAATATGCATGTTCAAACAACATCATTTTCAAACTTTTTCACTCGGATGCAGAATATTGCGTGTAGAGTTCGCAATCCCCGCTATTATCAGTAAATTAACATAAAAATATACTAATCGGCAGTAAAATTTGAGGAATAGTTATGAACAACAGGAAACTTCAGAGATTAACAGAATTAGTTAATGAAATAAGTGATATTAATATGAGCGCCGCACTGCTTGGATGGGATCAGGAAACATACATGCCCAAAGACGGTATCAGTGATCGGGCTGAACAATTATCAACTCTAAGCAAAATATCACATGAAAAATTTATTTCAGAAGAAATGGGCGAATTAATAAACAACTTACAATCTGAAATAAAAAACCTGAATTCAGATTCAAATATTTCAAAATTGATTAAAGTTCTAAATAGAGATTATCAAAAAGCAGTAAAAGTTCCTACAAAACTGGTAGCTGAAATGTCTAAAATCAGCGCTATTGGTCAGCAGGCATGGTCTGATGCACGTTCAAAATCAGACTTTTCTATTTTCGCTCCAATACTTAGCAAAATTGTAGATTTAAAAAAGGAATATGCAAATATTTTTACACCGTTCAACAGTGCTTATGATCCTCTTTTAGATGATTATGAACCTGGCTTAAAAACATCTGATGTTAAGGATATTTTCAATGAATTGAGACCTGCACAGGTTGAACTAATTAGAAAAATAAAAGAACAACCTGAAATAGATAATAGTTATATGTTCCAGAAATATGATACTGATAAACAATGGAATTTCGGTGTCAAGGCTATAACTAAATTCGGTTATGACTGGAATAGGGGAAGACAGGATAAATCAGCTCATCCGTTTACTACCAATTTTGGAATTGATGATGTTAGAATTACAACAAGAATAGCTGAAGACTATCTTCCCATGGGACTGTTCGGCACACTACATGAAGCCGGACATGCTATGTATGAACAGGGAATAGATAAAGAATTGAGAAGAACACCTCTTGCCTGCGGTTCCTCATTAGCATTTCATGAATCACAATCAAGAATGTGGGAAAATCTTGTCGGACGTTCAAAAGCTTTCTGGAACTTCTTTTATTCAGATCTCCAAAAAACATTCCCTTCTCAGTTAGGCTGCATACCACTTGAAACTTTTTATAAAGGTATAAATAAAGTTGAACCTTCTTTAGTAAGAGTAGAAGCTGATGAAGCCACTTACAATATGCATATTATGCTAAGACTTGAGATTGAAATTGGATTAATTGAAGGCAGCATAAATACAAAAGATCTGCCCACTATATGGAATGATAAGATGAATGAATATTTGGGGATAATACCTTCTAATGATGCAGAAGGAGTCCTCCAGGATATTCACTGGTCAATGGGTGCAATCGGCTACTTCTCAACATATGCATTGGGCAACCTCATTTCAGCTCAGTTATGGGAAAGTATTAACAAAGATATTAAAAATCTGGATACTCATATTTCTAATGGTAATTTCGAAGTATTATTAAACTGGCTGAGAGAGAAAGTACATAGCCATGGTTCAAAATTTGAGCCCCAGGAACTTATTGAAAGAATAACAGGTTCAAAGATTTCTCCTAAGCCGTATATGAAATACTTGAATGCAAAGTACAGCGAAATATATGGCCTTTAACCTTTAATATTACAGGCTGCATTCGAATTGTTTTATTTACAGAATACAGCCTCACCTATTAATGTTATAAACAAGTTATCAACATGCAGTCTACATGTTATTTTACTATTGATTCACCTTAAAAAATAATATTCGTAATTTTTGTTCATTTACCATTCCTTTTCAGTATAAGAACCGTAATATCATCAAATCTGTTATTTTTTTCAAATCGACGTACTGTTTTTATTAATTTTTCACACAGCAGACGTGGAGTCAACAAAATATTATCTTTAATTTTATTAATAAAATTTTTATCTCCAAATTCATTATCATGGGGAGATAAAGCCTCTGTCATACCATCAGTATATAAGATTAAAGTATCTCCAAACTTAAGCTGTTCTTTTCCCTCTTTATATATATAGGAATCCTGTACGCCGACAGCAAGACTGTTTGAAACCCCAAATTTTCTCAGCTCTTTTTCAGAATTAATAATAAATGATTCATGATGGCCGCCGTTTGCATATGTAATTTCGCCTGTTTTTATATCATAATATATTAAGAAAATAGTTACAAACATACAATTTCTATTGTTAGTAGACAGGATATTATTCAGTCTATTTAATGCATTTGCTGGACTTGGCTCATTTAAGCAGATATATTGCAGAATCGTTTTTGACAGTGCCATAAAAAAAGCTGCTGAAATACCTTTACCTGCCACATCGGCTATGGTGATTGCCAATTTATTTTCACTAACAAAAAAGAAATCGTAAAAGTCCCCTGCCGCATCCAGAGCAGGATCTAGTTTTGAGTAAATAGAAAATTCAGGCCTGATGATAGTTTTATCTATAATGGGCAGACATGATCTCTGAATACTTCCTGCAATTTTTATTTCGCTTTCAATCGATTCTCTTTTTACTGTCTCATTTCTAAGATGATTCATATATTCCTTAAGTTCACCTCCCATAAAGTTAAAAGCCCTGATCAGATCAACAGTTTCAGCACTGCCATGTTCGTCCATATGTATATCAAAATCTCCTGATCCAATTTTCCTCAGTTTGCTTCTAAGAACAGTTATAGGTTTTGTGATTGATGTGAACATATACCATAATATTATGAGGCAGACAGCAAATATCATTGAAGCTGTAATAAAATGATACGTCAGCAGCCCGGACATATTATTCTTCATATTTGTCATCTGCTGAATAACATACATATCAAGCAGTTTATTGCTGTTACTGCTCAGTGTAGGTTTATACTTTACACTTTTATAATTAATTGCACCTATAATATAATAATCAGTCTTAGGTATCTGCCTCACAATTAAAATCATTTTGTCATTCCTAAAAACTTTAGACGTATGATCATTCCTATTCTCAAGTTTTTCATTAAAAAAATTATAGAGTTTAGGATATTTTTCTGTCCATGAGTAAAAATTTTGTCCAATCTCGCTTTTCTTTGAACTACTCAATATTTTTCCATCTTTAATAATTATAAAAGATGCTGTTTCTGAGTTACTTAAAGCAGATGGAAAATTTATCACTTTGGACAAAGGCTTACTCGTATCAATAGAACCTTTAACATTGACAGTATCTTCAATAGCCTGTGTCATAAAATAGAGATATTCCTTACTGAAATTAGCTCTATCCAACCTTAAATTTTTTGTTATAGCTCCGGTTTTTGCTATTATTTTATCAGATACTCTGTTATTCAAATCAATAGTTTTATCAATAAACCACATATGAAGAATAATATAAATAATCAGTACAAATATGATGACTAAAAACATTTTGGTCTTCATTCTTAACTTCATCTTAATATCCTCATTAATACATGAACTTTCCAAGCACGAGCTTTCTACTATTGTCCTATTCATAGCATTTTCAAGAAAATTTAATATATGTCATCACTTTACCTACTTAATAAAAAAATATGACAGAAATAAAAATTACATATAAGTACAACTGTTAAATTCTGTCCATTTAATATAAAATGAAATATAAGTTTGTGTTCATGAAAATATCAAAAAGGAAAAACAATGAAAATTATTATAACTCTCCTTATTTTCACTATTTCCGGATTATATGTATCATCAAGTCATGCAGAAAATAACATTGTTAAAAAATCTAAGGAAGAAATTCCTAAACTTTTCAGACAGCATGTAAAACTGATTAACAATGAATATTATTACATTCTGAACGGAAAAAAGCATAAACTTGTTAATCTGGAAAATGAGTATAATCTTGAATCTTTAATCGGCCGGCCGACAGGATCGGAAAAAGGAATATTATTTGATTTTTCAGGGATAACTGGAGTTGAAGGCGGCAGGTTGTATGCAGGCCTTATCCCTTTTAAAAATATGAAATATCCATATCCCGTATTCAGGGATAAAGTAATTGCTGTAAAAGATGGAAAAGCAGATTTTCCTTTCTCTGTTTTTGAAAACGATCCTAAAGATCCTTCATCCGATTTTGATTTAATTGACTGGGAAGTAACAGGCAAAGGTACTTTAGGCTACAGACTGCTTGATGCAAAGGGCAATATAATGTATGATGGAAAGATTGGATTTTTGGGTAAAAAAAGCGGCCCCTTTAAAGTTAATAATGCATCTATAATATTGGGTCCTATAGTCAATTTATCTAGAACGGGTAATTTTAACAATGAAATAAGAATATCATTTACTACATATAAAGAAACAGTCGCAGAAGTGGAAGTTATCTCAAAAGATGAAAATTTCCATAAAATCTACAAATCCCGTCACAACACGAAAGATCATATAATTACCCTCATAGGATTACAATCGGAAACTAAATATAAATATATAGTCAAAACTTCAACTATAGATGATAAACAGAAATATAGAGAAGACTATTCCTTTAAAACCGCACCGCCTCCTGGTTCAGATAAACCGTTTAAATTTGCATTCAGCAGCGACGGCAGGACCGGTGGAAGCGGTATAGGCGGAGGGATGAGGTTTCTTACAAGGTCAATCAATGCATATATTCTTAAAAAGATGAATGCTTATAATGCACTTGAAAATATTGATTTTTTCCAGTTTACAGGTGATTTAGTAAGCGGTTACGATACAAGACAAGCACAGCATGAAGCTGAATTTGTTTCCTGGAGAAGAACCATAGAGCCCTTTGCTCACTACTATCCCGTTATAGCATCCATCGGCAATCATGATGCGGCTTTATCAACAATTTTTGCCGACCCTAAAATTGATATTTCAAGTTTTCCAAAACTAACCGGCGGTATTGCTATTGATAAATTTCCATACAAAACACACTCTGCCGAAGCAATTTGGGCAAAACATTTTGTCAACCCGGAAAACGGACCTATTAGTGAAGACGGTCAACCTTATGACCCTGAATACGGTAAAATGAATTTCCCTACATACAAAGAGAATGTTTTCTATTACACATGGGGAAATACAGCCATTGTCAGTCTTAATTCAGATTACTGGTATTCAGCAAATCTTGATGTAACCAAAGATCCTAAATATATAGGAGGACTGCACGGCTATATTATGGACGGACAAATGCAGTGGTATAAAGAAATAATGAACAAACTGGCAAGAGATGGAACTATAGTTCATGTTTTTGTAACAATCCATACTCCGGCATTTCCAAACAGCGGGCATATCATTAACGATATGTGGTACAATGGTGACAACAATCAGAAACCTGTTGTACTGAATAAATACGGTGAAAATATAATCAAAACAGGAATTCTAGAACAGAGAGATAAGTTTTTACTAATAACAATGAGCAATCCGAAAGTTAAGATGATCCTCGCTGGAGATGAACACAATTTCTGCATGACAAACATAGATAAAACAATGAAAATGTATCCCAAAAACTGGGAAGGAAGAGATATAACCAAACTACCTACTTTCAGGCCTATTATAGAGATGATAAACGGGGCTGCAGGAGCTCCTTATTACGCACAGGGCAAAACTCCCTGGACCAATCATACTAAATATTTCACAACTCAGAATGCTCTAGCAATATTTTATATTGAAGGCAGTAAAATACCGGAGTTAAAAGTAATTAACCCTGACACACTTGAAACTATTATAGATAAAACTCCTATTGATAAATTATTTCCTGGTAAATAAAAATATTTCATAATAATGCTAAACTAGCTACAGTAAAATTGGGTTTTTAATTTCTATTTCAAATCTGACTAGAAAATAAAAATATTCAATAGGATTAGATAATCTTAGTTCTATAAAGTACATTCATTATAATCTGAATCGCCAGAATAAACTGAAAAATGCTGAACACCCACCCCACAATCTGAATAACAGTACTACTAATGCATTTAATAATCCATGGAGTTACCACCATGATCAGCATATTGCAAATCAATATTATAAGAAGTGATACTATTAAAATTCTCTCAATATTATAATCTCCAATACTCATAATTCTGACACAAAGAACAGTTACAATGCCTGCTGGGGTTATTATATATGGAGCAATAAGAGTGTAGGCCAACATATTAAAATGGGGTTTTTCAAGAAAACTGGATTTATTCAAATTTGTTTTCATTTCCATTTGTGTTGGATTTCCTTTGATTAATGCTAAGGCCTGCATCAACAGCACTAACCCTAGGGTAAATGAAATTGCCATTTCAGAAATATGCCATTTCTTAATAAAATTAGTTCCAATGAAAATTAACAAAATCAAAATTATACCTGATATCAAAGTAGCTCTTAATGCTACATTGAGTTTAAACTTAAAAACTAGTCCCTTAGTTACATGCTCAAAAGGTAATATTACCTTTATTGGTCCAAGAGTTATGAAAAGTATAAGAAATATATCACTAATCTTTAGTTGTATAATTTCATTCATCGTTAACCAAGCTCCATTAACTTCTAATTAATAAAAACCAGCAATTACCACAAATATGATAATTGCTGTCAGTTAACAATTATAAATAAATTTATTATTTCATCAATTGTTTATTTTATAAATTTTATGAACAACTATATATCCAAGATTCTGAGCCTTATTTCTAAGAATACTCGAATCAAGAATAAAATTAAAAAATTTATTTACTCCTTTTGATGAAGCATCTTTTTTATACAAAATATATGTAGTGGCAACGATAGGCCAGCTACCATCACCTTTTGCATTAACATCAGGTTGATCATTTGACCATGAATAATTTTCCAAAGCTATTTTAAAACTTTTCAAATTGGCAGTAACAACTTTTCCATTTTTATTCAACATTTTCACACAGGTCAAATTATTCTTCTGTATATATGAATATTCAATATAACCAATGCTGTATGGGATCTGTTCTAAATATGCTGCTTCACCGGCATTTTCTCTTCCTCCAACACTACTGCAAGGCCATTGAACCATAGAATTTGCACCAACATTTTGTTCCCAGATTACACTAACATCAGAAAGATATTTTGTAAATATATATGTTGTACCTGACATACCTATACGATGTATTAATACAATTTTTTTATGCGGAAGCTTAATTTTAGGATTTAATTTAACTATTTTAGAATCGTTCCAATACTTAATTTTACCTAAATAGATATCTGCAAGAACAGATCCGCTTAAGACAAGTTCATTACTCTTAATACCCGGAATATTTACAACAGGTACAATACCACTCGATGCAACTGGGAATACCATCCAATTATTTTTTGAAATCTGATCAGATAATACAGGTATTTCTGTTGCGCTAAAATTAACAGTCCCGGAAAGTAACATACTAATACCGGCTCCTGAACCTATTGCCTGGTAATTTATTTTATTATCGGTTTTATTATAATATGCTTCCGTCCAAATTGACATTGCAGGATACAGAAAGCTTGAACCTGCACCAGTTAATGATTTACTTCCGGCAAATGCGTTAATTCCAAATAACAAGCTAAACAGAGTGAATATCACAGTGCATTTTAATATTTTTTTAAACATAGATCTACTCGTTAATTAATATGAGAATCTTTATTTAGAGACGCAATATCCTGCGTCTCTATCTACTTTTCAAAATTACTCTAATTTTACCACATATGTTCTACAATTGAATTAACATTTTTAGGAATAGCGACGTAATCTAACTTTGTAGCAAACTCACCACCATCGCTATATACCCATTTAAAGAACTTAACAATAGCTTTTCCAGTATCATTTTTCAGTTCCTTCTTATACAATAGAACAAAAGTTGATGCTGCAATTGGCCAACTGTTTTTCCCGGGAGCATTTGTTAGAATCATATAAAATCCTTTATCAGAACTCCATTTTGCATTTGAAGCTGCTGCTTTAAAAGAATCAAGTGAAGCCACAACTGTTTTTCCATCAGCGTTAACCATTTTTACTGTTGTAAGTTTATTCTGTATAGCATAAGCATATTCAACATACCCGATAGTATTTGGAATAGTCTGTACCTGTGCTGCTACACCGGCATTACCTTTAGCTCCAAGTGCCATTGACGGCCACTGTACATCAGTTGAGAAACCGACTTTGGACTTCCATACAGGACTTACTTTTGATAAGTAGTTAGTAAAATTATAAGTTGTACCTGAACCGTCAGCTCTTCTTACAGGAACTATCACTGTGTGAGGCAAAGTCAAACCTGGGTTCAATTTTTGTATAGCAGGATCATTCCAGTATTTTACTTTCCCCAAGTAAATATCTGCCAATACTTTACCATTTAAAAGCAATTGATTAGCCTTTAGTCCCTGAACATGTACAATAGGAACAATACCTCCTACAATTACAGGAAACTGAATAAGTCCTTTTTCATCTAACTGCTGTTTTGTTAAAGGTTTATCTGATGCAGCAAAATTTACAGTCTTATTATTCAACTGCCTTAATCCGCCACCTGAACCTATTGGCTGATAATTAATAGCTATTCCGGTTTTTTTATGATAGGTAACAGCCCACTGAGATAAAACGGGATATACAAAAGTTGAACCTGCACCTGTTATTGATTTAATATTAGCAAGACCTAAAGTTGAAAGCCCGCATATTCCTAAAGCTAAAACTATTGATTTTAATAAACTTTTCTTCGACATATTTCTAATTCCTTATTTTTTATTTTTTTAAAAATGTTTTAAATAATTTTGAGTTGATTTCTTTTGCGGATTATTAAAAAATTTATTCTTTTCATTTACTTCTTTTATCATACCGTCTTTCATAAATACAACCTGATCAGCAATACGTTCAGCCTGTCTTAAGTTATGAGTAACAATAATGATGGTGTATTTTTCTTTTAATTCTGTTATTACATTTTCCAATTTCTCAGTTGAAATAGGGTCTAGTGCAGAAGTAGGTTCGTCCAATAATAAAATATCAGGCTGCATTGCCAGTGTTCTTGCAATACACAGTCTCTGCTGCTGTCCTCCTGAGAGTGCGGTACCCGACTTGTTAAGATCATTTTTTATTTCTTTCCATAAAGCAGCCTGCCCTAATGATTTTCTAACTCTCTTTTTCATAGAAAACTTACTTATTTTTTCATTATTCTTAAGAGCAAAAGCTATATTTTTGTAAATGGACATGGGAAATGGCGTAGGTTTCTGAAAAACCATTCCTATTTTTGTTCTTAATTTTTCAACATCACACTTTCTATCAAGAATGTTCTGTCCTTCATACATAACTTCTCCGGTCGCATAATGCTCAGGATAGAGTTCATATATTCTGTTGAAAGCTCTTAGTAAAGTGGATTTCCCTGAACCGGAGTGCCCCATAAGGGCAGTTATTTTATTTTTATAAAAATCAAGATTTATATCATATAAAGCCTGCGATTTTCCATAATAGAAATTAAGATTTCTAACAGATAAATGGATCTGTTCTTCACTGTTTTTCATATTTTCCTCTAATTTAATTTCACTCATCATTTACTCCTGAATTCCCTAATTGATTTTTCTCTTTCTACTAAAGACCAAACGTGTTAATATATTAAGCGTTAAAATTGTGACAGTTATTATCAATGCAGCAGCCCATGCAAGTTCCTGAGAATTTTTATATGGACTTAGAGCATACTGGAACATCACTACCGGCAGGTTTGCCATTGGTTTGAAAATATCAGAACTTGGAAATTGATTATTAAGAACAGTAAACAATAATGGAGCAGTTTCACCGGCGATACGCGCCAAAGCTAGAATTACACCGGTAATCAAACCTGATTTGGCCGCACGGTATATAACAAACATAGTAACTTTCCATCTTGAGACACCTAATGCAACAGCAGCTTCACGCAAATTACTCGGTATAACCTTCATGACGTCTTCACTTGTTCTGACAATCATAGGCACAGCAATCAAACCTAAAGCAACCATACCTGCCATAGCTGAAAAATGCCCTGTTACTGTAACTATTACAGAATATACAAACAAACCTATTATAATAGATGGAGCACTCAGCAGAATATCATTGATAAATCTAATAACAGCTCCAAACTTTCCCTTGCTTGGAAATTCAGTAAGATATGTGGCAATTAATATACCTATAGGAGCTGAAAAAATTATTGCTACACCTGTAATTATCAAACTTCCCAATATTGCATTTTTAAGTCCTCCCACCTGCCCTAAAGGTGGAAGATTTTCGAAGAAAAGCCTGAAATTAACAGCATTTATTCCTTTAACAAAAAGAGTAATTATGATTGAAGATAATGCTATTACACCTATCAATAAACTTATAAAGCATAAAACTGTAAATATATAATCTATTGTTTTTCTTCTTACTCTTTTATTTTTAGCCATAGTATTCATTAGGCATCACTCCTTTTCTTGAGTAAATATCTTGATATACATAGCACGATAAAAGTAATAACAAACAACACCAGTCCAAGTTCTATTAATGCTGCAGGATAGATTTTTCCCAAAGCTTCTGTAAATTCATTAGCGATTGTTGCTGATATGGTTGTACCGGGCATAAACAGTCCTTTAAAAAAGCCATGACTGTTTCCAATAACAAATGTTACAGCCATTGTTTCCCCAAGAGCTCTTCCCAAACCAAGAATTACGGCTCCTAAAATTCCATTTTTGCAATATGGCAAAAGCACTTTAAATACGTATTCAAATCTGGTGGAACCGGTTGAATAAGAAGCTTCTTTAAGCACTGCAGGAGATGTATTAACAACATCTCTTATTACTGAAGATATAAGCGGAATAATCATCATTGCCAAAATTACACCTGCTGTAAATACTCCTATTCCCATTGGAAAACCGCCAAAAATAAAATTTAATACAGGTACATTCTGAAAAGTGTTAATTAGAAATGGCTGAACATATTGTGCCATTATCGGAGCAAAAACAAACAATCCCCACATACCGTAAATAATGCTTGGAACTGCCGCCATTAATTCTATCACTTGCGAAAATACTGCACTAACTTTTTTGGGAGCAATCTGTGTTAAAAATACAGCGATACAGAAACTTAAAGGAACTGCTATAACAATAGCAACAAATGATGTAATTATAGTTCCTAGTATTGCAGTTAACGCTCCGAAATTTTCTGTTACGGGATTCCAGCTGCTCCCCCAAATAAAGCCGATGCCGAACTTTTCTATAGCAGGCCAGCTCATTATGATCAGTGAAACAAATATCCCGATAACCACAATTAAAAGTAAAACTGCCAAACTTTTAGTAATTTTTTTAAACATACTCTTTCTTATTTTATTAATTATTAATTTCTGTTTTTCTTATTTACTGCAAGGAAATTACTTTATTTAATTGTGGTTACAACAGTAAAACAACGGCATTTACAAATCCTAACAAAATCCTAACTAAGTCTTAACAAAAAACTAACAATTCACTTAATTGGGGGCATAAAATGATTGACTAATAATTCTTTATCATTATCATTTTAATAATACTCAGACTTTTATTTATTAACTCCATAAACTAAAAGGAATCATAGATGAATTTCAAAAAGAAACTACTCATATTATCATCAACTGCTATTATCTTCATAGCCCAGAATCTTTTAGCAGGTTCTGATTATCAAGGTCTGATAAACAACAAAATAACAATACAGCATGTAATTAACTTAGTTCAAAAAGCAGGTTATTCATATATATCGTCTATTGCATTTGATGATGGATACTGGCAGGTAAAAACTCTGAAAAACAAAATTGAAACAAAATATATATTAAATTCTAAAACTTCAAAATTTACTAAATTAGGTCAGGATCATGAAAATGATAAGCAGCCTCCTGAAAATATTAATGTAATACAAAGATCTATTAAAACGGTAAAGAATAAATATCCAAAGTATAAAATTAAAAGTATAAGCCATGAATCATCATCATGGAATGTCAATGCATTCGATGAAACCGGAATGGAATATGAAATGTTAGTCAACGGAGAAGGATCAAAAATACTTTTCAGCAAAATAGACGATTAAATTTACGGAAATATCCGTAGTTATTTACAGTATAGTTTCCGTTGTATCCCTTAAAATGTTAACGTTAACATTTTTTTAAGATAATTAAATATAATTGACTTTAAAAAAATAATACCTGCTATATTTTAGACAAAATCAGGACTTTTGTATTAAAATTTAATCTGACATAAGAGGGGGAGATTATGCAGGAACTTACTGTAAAGAGGAAATTTGGCTTCAGCATTTATATGATTGCTGTTATTGCAGCACTCGGCGGGCTGCTGTTCGGACTTGATCAAGGAATTATATCGGGAGCTTTACCGTTTATTAAAAATTCTTTTCACATCGGGACGACAATGCAGGAAGTGGTTGTCAGCAGTTTGATGGTGGGATGTGTCTGCGGAGTAATCTCAATCAGGCCGATATCTCAAAAATTCGGACGCAAAAAGGCTCTTTTAATTTCAGGAGCTTTATTTGTTTTGGCATCTGTAAGTTCTGGACTTTCCGCCAATGTCGAAATACTTATTTTATCGAGATTTTTCATAGGAATATCTGTCGGTATTGCAAGTTTTGTAACACCTATTTATATTGCCGAAATTGCACCAAGGCAGATTAGAGGCGGAATGATAGCACTGTTTCAGTTTTTAATAGTTCTTGGTATTGCGCTTGCATTTTTAGTTGATTCAGCATTAACACCTTTTGGAGCATGGAGATTTATGCTCGGCAGTATAAGCATTCCTGGAATTATCATGCTTATTGGTCTTTTCTTCTTACCTGAAAGCCCCAGGTGGCTTATGCTTTATGGCAGACAGAAAGAAACTGAAAAAATATTAAAAAGACTTGATAGAACAGATGAGGAAGTAAAATTTGAAATAAATGAAATTTCCCAAAGCGCAAGTGAAAAACAGTCAAGCTGGAAATTTCTTAGAAACAAAAACTATAGAAAAGTTCTTTATCTGGGAATTGGACTGCAGCTATTTCAGCAATTGTGCGGCTGGGTTGCACTTGTATATTATGCTCCGTCTATTTTCAGTGAAATGGGTTTTAAAACTCCTGAATCCAGAATCTGGGTAGCATTTATTGTCTGTGGTGCATTTCATGTATTAGCTACCATGCTTCCGGTTTTTCTCAATGATAAATGGGGTAGGAAAAAACTACTATATATCGGTGTCAGCTTAAATATCTTTAGTATGATAATGATTGCTTCACTGTTTTTCTTTGGAATAGATGCAGCAAACTGGATAAAATATTTAGCAGTTACTCTGCTTCTGTTATTCAACATTGGTTATTCAATAAGCCTTGGACCCGTTGTCTGGACTTTATGCTCTGAAATTTTCCCTCTCAGGGGAAGGGATCTTGGAATGATGACTGCAACAGCAGCAAACTGGATAGGAAGTTTTTTCGTTGCTCAGCTAACTTTAACATTTATGGGAATACTTGGTCCCGGATGGACATTTATAATGTTTGCTGTAATAGGTGTTTTGACTATTATTTTTACTTATATGTTTGTTCCTGAAACAAAAGGAATTCCTCTCGAAGAAATTGAGAAAGCACTGCTCAGTGGGAAAAAATTAAAAAATATTGGAATATAAATTCATCAAATACTCCAAATATTCTACTGTTTATTTAATTTTGGGAAAAGTTTTTTACAAATAAAAGCTTTTCCTTTTTCAACATCTGAAAAATTATAAACTATTACCAGAAAATAAATAAACTATTTTAAAAAAGAATTAATTTCTCTTTTCTCTACAAATGACTGTAGTACCTCCTTCTACATCTTTTCTTTTGATTATCAAATTGTTATCAATTTCAATAATATTATAAGATGGTTTGTAAATTCCTCTCAGCCTTCTTGAAGTAGTAGTAGAACATGTGATTATTTTTAAATTTTCAAAGTTCCACATATGCGGAATATGCTTATGCCCTGATAATATCAAATCAACACCTGTTTTTACAGCCATTTTCAACACATCACCGGCATCTCTTAAGATATTCATTTCACGTCCAGAATTTGGTACCGATATTACATGATGGTGTAACGCTAGAATTTTAAAATCATAGTTTTTTGAAAAAAGACTTTTTAGTTTTGCAGTATGGGCTCTGCCAATTTGTCCATCATCTAAATCAGGTTCTGTTGAATCAGCTCCACATATGATAGTATCATTAATTGTTAATGTACTAAAAGGTTTTCCTATCAGTTTTTCAAAAGTTCTGTATCCTACATTTTTAGAATCGTGATTTCCAGGAATAATAACCTTATTTTTTACAGTAAACATATTAATATAATTTAAAGCCTCAGTGTACTCTTCATAGTAACCTTCCATAGTTAAATCACCGGTTATTATTAAGACTTCAGGGTTATATTTATTTACCTGTTCTATTGTTTTTTCCATTAGATTTTTATCAAAATGACTTGACCCGCAGTGCAGATCTGAAATTTGTACTATTTTTAATTTATTATTCATATCTATAACTCCTTTTTTAAATTAAACTCAATGTATCCTTATGACGCCATTGTTTTTTGAATGGTATTTTTCCTGATATCAAAAATATTTATAGCGGCAGTAACCTGTGAATTTTCATTTGATTGCTTATATATTCTACTTAAATCTCTGTATATAGAATTTCTTTCTATTATAGAATCTTCCTTTACATCTTTGTTATAGCAATAGCTGTCTAGTGAAGTTGAATTATTGATATTAATATTAAAGTTTTGTATTTTAGAAATATACTCAAATATAGCTAAAGCTCTTGGCATATGTCTTCTACTGGTTACAAGAGTACAGTTTTCCGCCTTTATTGCTTTCAGGATTTTAACTGAATTAAGACCATTGGTAACTGTATCATAAGAAAGATTTTCTTTTATAACTCTACTTCTGCTGACACCATTTGAGACAAGCCATTCTTTCATTACTTCTGCCTCTGTAAAACCGTATTGCCTGTTTCCTCCGCTTACTATTATCTTTGAACCATAATTTATATTATATATATCAAGTGCTGTTTTAAGCCTTCCTTTAAGAATATTCCAGGGGATATCCTTCTTTGACAGTTGATACCCAAGAACTACAATAATATTATTCTCTATATCAGGCTTAATGTGATAATTATTTAAATTATAGGTATAAGATTTTTGATAAATCTCATTTAAAAGATTTTGTTTATATAATTCATCACTCAACTGCATTTTATTTTCCTCATATATAGTTAATATCGGATTACAAATGCAATTTAATCCAGCATACTATCATATTCTATATAAACATTTAACAACTAATAGAATCGTAACATAACACTAACATAAAACTAACAAATTAAACCAATTTCCTATATCTTAGAACAAAATAATGTTTTATAACCATAGACAAAATATACCTTTTAAAATAATAATCAGAAGGGATAATGATTTATTTAAAGATCTTCAATAACGCCAATTTCAAAAACTATGTGATAAAAATATTAGCTTTAGTTTTAAGTGTATTATTCATTTCTTAATGTGCTTCAAAAAAACATCACTCAATGAAATTTGTACTAAATGGATATAACAGACAAAGTCTAGGAATAAATAGATTGAAGTAAATTGAAGTGAAATAATGTTTTAGAAAAGAATAGAATAGTTTGTATCGTTAAGTAGCTATTACAAAAATCTATAAAGAAAGAAAAAATAAAAGAAAACTGTTACGCCTCCTTAAGGAATTCAGTGATTAATATTAAATTAAGTATATCAAGGTGGAGAACTGCCTGCATTACACCCCACTGCGGTGCCCCCTGCAGCGCAAGTCGCAAGATCAAAAACTGCGGTATTGCCAGGCCAACAATTATTAGCATTTGTACCAGTAATACAATCATCACTAGGGTCTGTTCCTCCTCCGCATGAACTTGGAGGGCCTGTTCCTGGTCCACAGGTAGTACCAGCGTCAAAAATGTTACCGGTCTCACAATTGCTAACTTCAGGAGCTGAAGATCCAGTCCATCTGCAAATCATTTGAGTTAAATTCTCTGATAATTTTAACAATTTTGGTCTACTGTATTTCATAAGTTTCATATATAGTATATAAATTATTATTATACTCACCTACATTATAAATTGATTGTGAATTTTATCAACAAAAAATAAAAATATCGTCTGTCTTTATATAAATAAGCATGATTTTCGTAAAGAATCAATTGAAAATTTTAATATATAAATGTTCTTCATAACTCCTGACTGGGCAATGAACACACTAGCCATAATTGATGCATCTAAAAATACCTCAACCCAACTCACACTCCAAAATAGATACAATAATCTCATTTAAAAGATTTTGTTTATATAATTCATCACTCAACTGCATTTTATTTTCCTCATATATAGTTAATATCAGATTACAAATGCAATTTAATCCAGCCCACTATCATATTCTATATAAACATTTAACAACTAATAGAATCGTAACATAACGCTAACATAAAACTAACAAATTAAAGCAATTTCCTATATCGAAGAACAAAATAATGTTTTATAATTATATATAAAATATACCTTTTTAAAATAATAATCAGGAGGGATAATGATTAATTTAAATGTCTGCAATAACGCCAATTTCAAAAACTATGTGATAAAAACCTTAGCTTTAAGTATATTATTCATTTCTTCATGTACTTCGCAAACAGTTTCTGTCAAAAAAACCAGTACAGAAACAATAGATAATAAATCAAATGCAGAGTCATACAAATTCATTGTCGTCGGAGACAGCAGAGGTGAAAAGGCATTGCCTGGGATAAATGTTGAAGTTGTTACTGCTATTGCAAAGGCAATTATAAAAGAAAAACCAGAATTTGTTCTTTATGTAGGAGATATAGTTTATGGCCAGGCCAATAGAAAAAAATATGGAGACAATGGAGCTCTTGATGTACTTCAAAAGGAGTTTGATATTTGGCTGGAAGCTATGAAACCTGTTTATGACTCAAGTATAAAAGTATATCCGGTACGCGGAAATCATGATTGCGAACAATGGCATCCTAATCATAATCATCATAGGGATCATAGACCTGTCTGGCCAAAAACGAAAGATGTCTGGGACAATGTATTTAGCGACAACAAGGCAAATCCTATGAATGGTCCTGAAGGAGAAAAAAATGTAACTTTCAGTTTCATTAAAAATAATTCATTTGTTGCAGGTATGGATGTTTATCATTATAAACCTTACGGTCACCCGGAAGTAAATCCAGATGGAAGCATGAATGCATATCAGTTTTTAAGAGTTAACCAGCCATGGCTTGATAAACAACTTGAAGAATCAAAAGGATATCATGTATTTACTTATACTCATGTTCCTGCATTCAAAATTGATCATTATAATGGACTCCAGGGAGACAGCTATCCGACAATGCATATAAATTATACAAAATACAGAAATCTTTTCTGGGATAGCCTAAAAAAAGTAGGCGCCCGTACATACTTCTGTGGCCATGATCATGGTTATGCACATCTGGTAATTGAGGATGGAGATGGTAATCCTGATAATGATATTCATCAATTCACAGTAGGAACAGGTGGAGCTACACCCGACATGAAACCTGCACTAAACGGATACAACAGCCCTTATACACCTAAAATGGTAAAATATGATGACGACTATGGATATATGGTTGTCACAGTAGATGGCCCAAAAGTTGAATGCGTTTTCAAAAAAATGGTTGATAGAAAGAAAAATATTTTTGAAGAATTTGACAGATTCACCTACGTTTCAAAAAATGTAAATTAATATCTATAAATAATTTGGAACAAAAAATATCCAGTAAGAGATGACTGAATATCCCGTAACAAGTATTGAATTATAATAATCATCCATCAAATATCCAGTAATTTATATTTAGAAAATAAAGAGATAACTAACTTCCAAACCAGGATGATTCTCCAGAGTAATGAAGTTACTGGATTTTTGGTAATTTAGAGAAACTATAAAACTGGTAAAATTCCAGTTCCATAGTTTTCAAAAAACATCAAAGATATTTATTTTATTCAGATAACTTAACCGTTAAGAGTTTGTGTGACCTGCATAACTTCATTCCCATCTCCTACACATGAGCCAGTGTAGTTGTCTATTTTTGTTACCGTCCCATTAAAAGGTGCATAATAATAACAATTCTTAATATTAATTAATGCTGTCTGATAATCTGCATAAGCCTGGATATAAGCATCTTTAGCTGTCTCTAGAGCTTCCGGAGAAACAATATGAGTCTTGGCAAGTCTTTTATCTCTGCCATAAGTACTTTCTGCAAGCTCAAGTGTACTTTTTGCTTTCAAAGCAGCTAATTTTAATAAATTTGTCTGCATATGAAATATTAACTGTCCTTTTTTTACTTGTTGTCCCAGTTGAGTATCCAGCTGAAGTATTCCTTCATAAACTGAATCAACTGATGCAACTTTCGGAGTTTGAGCTGTAGCAGCATAAGCACCTACAGAAATTAGACCTGTAATTAAAACAATAACAATTTTTTTCATTTTCATTCTTTATATTATCCTTTCATAACAAAATTGTTATAAACAACAGTTCATTTCAGATATACTATTAATTACACTATGACATTCATTGATACTATCAACAACAAAATGAGCGCCAGAATCATACATATTTTTATAAGCTTTATCAAGCTTATATTGAAGTTTCCATGATTCAGTTTTATCAACTTCTTCAAGGCTAATTCCAAGCATATTTCCTGTTTTAGCAACACCAATAGACCAGCAGCCGGCATTTATACCTGACTCAATATCCGGAATGGTATCTCCGATTTTTACAACAGCATCAGCAGGATAAACTCCCAGATTCTGCATGCAGTTAAAAATCATCCATGGTGCAGGTCTTCCCTTAGCTACTTCTTCTGCACAGACAACAGTATCAGGCCTAACGCCATCTCTGTAAAAACCCTGTAGGACTATATTCATCATCTCTCTGTTGTACCCTGTTGTAAGACCAACTTTAATTCCTTTTGACTGAAGTTGTGCTATAGTTTCAACCGTACCTGGTATCAGTTCAGAATAATTTGGCAGATTTTCAATCTGAATAGGAATAAATTCAGCATATAATTTATTAATATCATTTTCAGAACAATCCTGTTTATAGACAGCCTTCCACTGATTTTTTATTTCTGGCATTTCAGTTATTGCCTTTATATGATCTCTTTTATGAAGTCCCATCGGTTCACGTGCTTGTTTATTAGTTACATTTATCTTATATCTTCTGAAAAGCTCTATAAATGAACCCGCAGGAGCACAACTGCCATAGTCAATAGTTGTACCTGCCATGTCAAAAATCACAGCTTTAACAGGACCTCTATATTTATTTTTTATTTCATTATTTACCATCATCATCGCTTAAAATTCCTTATAATTATCAATTATTAAACTTTATTTAACTTTCATTTCTTCCAAAACTCTGGCTATCGTATTCAAAATATTATACATATCCTCAGAAAACAGTCTTCCAATATTCCCTATCCTAAAACATGCGGCAGAGCCAACTTTACCTGGATAAATTACATAACCATAATCATTCAGTTTATTATAAAATTCATCAAAACTAAAATTTGGGTCCTCTGGAATATGAAACGTAGTTATTATGTATCCCTGATCTTCAGGCCTAAGATATTCTTTAAAACCAAGTTTTCTCATCCCTTCAAGAAGTATTTGATAGTTATTCCGATAGCGATCTGCCCTACCCTGAACACCACCTTCTTCTTCAAATTCAGATAATGCCTGTTTGAAAGCAAGCAGTGAATGTGTTGGCGGAGTAAACCTGAATTGACCTGTTTTTTCAAGTCCTTTCCACTGTTCAAGCAGATCAAAACATACGCTTCTTGCATAACCTTCTGTATCAAGCATAGAATCTCTCTTCGCAATAACAAAACTAAAACCTGGTACACCTTCTATACATTTATTTGCAGAAGAAACAATATAATCAATATTGCATTCAGCTATATTAACCGGAACAGCTCCAAAACTGCTCATGGCATCAACAAAATATTTTTTGTTATGTTTAGCCGCCAATCTTCCCACTTCTTTTATCGGATTAATAATTCCTGATGTAGTTTCACAGTGAACCATTGAAATATGAGTTATTTCAAGATCGCTGTCCAAATATGCATCTATATCCTTTATTGAAGGTATTTCATCCTCTTCAAATTCCAGTGAAATATAATCAATATTTAAAACTTCTGCTAAATGTGCAAATCTCTTTCCATAAGCACCGTTTATAATGATTAGCCATTTACCGTCAGGAGGTGTAAATGAAGACAATACCGCTTCAAGACTGAAAGTTCCGCTTCCCTGCAATATTACTGCTTCATATTCAGGTGATGAAACTTCTCCTATTCTAAGTAGTTTTTCTCTAACATTTCTTACAATGTTTATAAATTCGTTATCTCTTGATCCTAAATCTCTTAACATTGCATGTTTGACACCCTGGCTAGTTGTTAAAGGCCCTGGAGTATGAAGTACTTTATCTTTCCATGTTTTTATCATTTTTCTTCCCTTTTCTATATTTTTAATTCAGTTAAAGCCTGATCAAGTATCTTCACTGCATTATCTATTTCGCTTTTCTTTATTATCAACGGCGGTGAAAGAGTCAGTACATTTCCCTGAGAAATTTTAAAACTCAGTCCTTTTTCTATACATGAGTACATTACTTTTTCTGCTTCATAAATGGCTTTTTCTTTAGTAATTCTGTCATTAACCAATTCAACACCAACAAGTAGCCCTATACCTCTTATATCACCGATGATCAAATGTTTTTGAGCTAATTTATGAAGTTCTGCTTTAAAATAATCGCCAAGTTCCACAGAATGATGCAGTAAATTATGATTATCGATATACTCTATCACAGCCAATGAGGCAGCAGAACCTACAGGCGATTTCTCATGAGTATAATGACCGAGAGCAATATCTCCTGAGATATCTAAATTTTCTTTAACAATCAAAGCAGCCATTGGAAATATGCCACCGCCGAACCCTTTACCGACAACTACCATATCAGGAACAATATCAAAGTTTTCGAATGCAAAAAACTTACCGGTCCTTCCAAATGCTATGGCCGTTTCATCTAAAATCAATAAAGCTCCATATTTATCGCAAAGCTTTCTCACTCCTATCATATATTCCTTATATGGAATTTGAACATCAGTATTTCTTATTGTTTCGATGATTACAGCACCGACATCCTGCTGTTTTTCTAAAACCATTTCAAGATATGAAAGACATTTCAAACCGCATTTACTGCATTCACCAAAAGGACATCTATATGTATTCATTCCAATAACATGTTCACATCCTGTAAGCATAGGTCCCATATCCTTTTTAAAAAGATATTCTCCTCCAACAGATATTGCATCAAGAGAAGCACCATGAAATGAATCCCACATGGAAACAGTTTTAAAACTTCCTGTAATTTTCCTGGCTAGCTTAAGCGCCATTCCTACAGCAGAAGTAGCCCCAGGAGCAAAAAGAACTTTTCCTAAATTACCTGGAGCTATGGATACAAGTTTTTCAGCCAGGTCAACAGCTGAAGAATTTGTGTACCTTCTGCTGCAGAAAGGTAACTCGTCAATCTGTTTTTTTACAGCATCGATAACATAATGATTCTTAAACCCTACCTGATGGACATTGTTTCCGTGAAAATCCATAATTTGCCTGCCGTCATAATCTTCAATATAAATGCCTTCTGCATTTCTGAGAGCATTTATGCAAGGTGTGGAAAGAGACTGATGTATAAAATATTTACTATCTCTATTGAGCAAATCTCTAGTTTCATCACTCAGGACATTTTTCTGCCATTCCGCTCTCATAAGTGAAGTATTTACATCACCTTCTGTTCTATCACTAATATTTTTCATTATCAGTCTCTGCTATTAATACTAAGTTAAACTGCATGTTCTGCATGAACTTTCACTGATGTATCCAATTCTTCACATGATTTATCAATTTCTGCTATTGAAAGATTTGCAGTTTCCTTAGGTATCATATACGTCAGGATCATTCCTAGGATCATTGTTAGAGCCAACCCTAAAACAACTGTATCAATTCCAAAATCTGCCTGTATTAGAGGAAGAAGCATTGCTCCTATAAAAGCTCCGAACTTTGCAAAACCTGCAGCAAAACCATGTCCAGTTGCTCTTATGTTTGTAGGATACACTTCTGCAGGAATCATCCATGTTGTAATACCAGGACCAAAGTTTATGAAAAAATTATATAGAATAAAACACCCAAGCATTATACCAATAGCACCCGCAGTTATAAACATTGAAGTCATACCAAGGGCAAACAGAGCTGCAAATGCTGCTAAAAAACCGATCTTCTGTAATTTTATCCTACCGATTTTATCAATTAAAAATATTGAACAAAGCGCTCCTACAACAATGAATACATTCAGGAACAGTGTCTTTTCAACTATTTGAGTTGTAGCTGTAATAAAATCTCCATGCTGGGCAAAATGAAGTGCAGTTAAAATAGCAGGAGTAAATAGTGCAATTCCGTAATATGATATATCCATCAGAAACCAGCATAAGCATACTGCCAGAGTTACCTTTAGATATTTAGATGTAAATATTTCTGACCAGTTAGTATTTTTTTTAACTGTTTTAGCAATGTTAGCAGATTTTCTGGCAAGCTTAGACTGTACTTTCCAGACAAAACTTTCAGGAAGCCTGGCTCTAAGTATCAGACCCACTAATGCAGGTACAGCTCCAATAGCAAGCATAATTCTCCAAGCATTCATATTAGGATAAATTTTAAATATAAATAAAGCTATTAAAACACCTATCGGCGCCGCCATGCAATTCATAAACATTGCAAATGCAGCCATTTTTCCTCTGCTTTTATTTGGTGCCATTTCTGATATATATGCAGCGCATATTGGATAATCAGCTCCTACTCCAAACCCGACTAAAAATCTAAAAAATATTAAAGATGCAGCACTCCAGGCAAAACCTGAAAGAATAGCGGCAAAGACAAAAAAAGCCAGATTCATCATAAGCATTGATTTACGTCCTATTTTATCCGCAAGCCTTCCAATAAAAATTGCTCCGATTGTCGCTCCGATCGGAGCGGCTGCCTGAATTAATCCTATTCCCAATGGTCCTACTGCAATCTGATGGTGAATAAACGGTTCTGCCACAGCACTTATATACAGGTCAAAACCGTCAATAAAGAGTCCAAGAGAGCAAATAATAAGCACCCTCCATTTCAAATGTGAATAATCTGTACTGTTATTTCCTATTTCTGTTTTCATTATCTATTACTTTCCTTATTAATTATTACTGATTTTCAGTCCTTTTATACCTACCTAAACTTGACTCAAGGATCAATATTTACTTTTTAGTAAATCATCCGAGTCTCAGTATAAAATTACTGACGCATTTAGTTGATAGCTTTCATTTCATTATTTTAAAAATGAATGAGAATTCTTTCAACGCAGATATAAATACAGGGAATGTAATTTTATGCAATATATCATTTTAATAACTAACAAAACTCTAACAGCATCCTAACATAAAATTAACAAATCTATAATTTTCGATTGAATTAGGTATTTATTTTTTGCTTAAAATGATATTATTTTGCATTTATTGAGATTTTATTCAAAGAAAAATAAATTATTTTAAACATAAATCTTTAACAATGGAGTAGAATTATGAAGAATAAATCAAACCTAATTGAATTGTCTAAAGAAGATTTAAAAAATAAAGCTTATGAACTTGGTTACGAATATGAATTAAAGGCACATTATTGTCCTCAGGCAACACTAGCTGCTATACTGGATACCTTTGAAATAAAAGAACCCACTTTGCTTAAATCAGCCTTTGGTTTCCACGGTGGTGGAGGGAATTCAGGTATTGGACCTTGTGGTGCACTTGCAGGAAGTATAATTGCAATAAGCTATTTTTTTGGTAGAAACCAAAATGAATTTTATCTTACGGGATCAAACAGCAGAGCTTCACGCCTTGTGAATAAACTTACGACAGAATTTGCAGAAAAATATAACGGATTAACATGCAGAGACTGTCAAAAGAAAACTTGTGGAAGATTTTTCGACCTAAATGATGATATAGATAAAGAAGAATTTAACAAAGTTAACGGTCATGAAAAATGTTCAGACCTTGTAGGAAAAACAGCAGCCATGGTTACAGAAATAATATGGGATGAAATCAAAAATAATTAATCGATAATCTATCATATATTTATTAACTATTTAATTATCTTTATATATAACATTTTGCTTTGCCTCCCAAATATATTTTATAGTTTATTCCAATCAATTTACTAATTATTACATACTCATTTCAAGCTCACCAACAATATATTATAACATAAGGTAATTAATTTAAATATTAATTACCTTATGTTATA
>PVBE012667045.1_pt1 | contig 72511 bp, 57 predicted proteins | sample 1631181 | NCBI WGS metagenome assembly PVBE01 (sample SAMN08397723, study PRJNA350692) | Marine metagenome, whole genome shotgun sequencing project. | isolation source: water | place: Pacific Ocean | collected 2012-04
AGGACTCCAAGATCGACGCCATCGAGGTCGAACCTGGCATCGAGCACGCCACCTTTCCCACCAACTCCGACCACCGCGACCCGACCTCCGCCCGCCAGCGCGAGCGTCGCATCGAAACGCACGAAATCCGAACCACCCAGATCTTCGAGTCCGAGATCGAGATCGCTTCCGGAGCCGTCCTGGGCGTCACCGGCCCGACTCGCCGTCAGCGCCAGATCACCACGCAGATCGAGGCCCCCACCCCGCACGCCCAGCTGCGCTATGTCGAGATCCACCTCGACCGCGTCCGGCGCATCACTGGCACCACCTAACGAGACACGACCCGAGAGCAGCCCCGTCAGCTCGAGATCCGAGAGATAGGGTTGAAGTGTCTCGAGATCGAGCCCGTCCAACTCGAGATCGAGGTCGTAGACGCCTCGCAGCGAGACGACGCCCCGGACCGCCAGCGCCCCGGCGGTCGCTCTGCCCGAATCGAGACGCGCCGTCAGCTCGACGTCGATCGGTTCTTCGATCGAATCGCCGCGCGCTTCGAGCTCGATTTCCTCGAGCCGCCATTCCACGGTGTCTGGCAGCGTTTGGTCGAGGACAATGACCCGACCCCCTCTGACGACAAGGCGGTCAAGGGCCAGATCGAAGATCGCCTCCTCGTCGGACGTTTCGAGCGCTTTGGGGTCCACCTCACCCGCTGGATCCGCTTCGGGATCCATCTCAGGAGAACCGACCGGGAGGATCAAGCCCGTCTCGGTCCGCGTGACGACGAGCTCTAGATCGCGAAACACGAGGGAGTCGACCTGCAGCCGCCTCTCAAAGATCGGCAGTAGTGCTAGTCGGAGCTCGACGGACCCGACCGCAAGTCGCGCTTGCTCGGAGTCGACCGACTGATTCTTCAGCATCGGGGAATCGAGATTCAGGCGAAGCGGCCACAAACCGAGGCTCGCGCCACGCCAGTCGACTTCGGAGCCCAGGGCTTCCGAAGCCGCGGAGCGAAGGGATGCCTGGATCTGTTCCGTCTCGATGAGACGTGGCAGCCGAATCGCGATCAGCCCGAGCAAGAGGAGCAGGGCGACGCCCAATCCGGCGATGACATTCAGGAGAGTTCGGCGCATGGCCCTCTCAGTTTCGAATCTTCTCCACCAGTGTCTTGCGCACCTGACCTGGATCGGCCTTGCCCTGGCTCGCCTTCATGACCCGACCCATCAGGAAGTTGAGCGGTTTGTCGTCACCATCTCGAATCTGCTGGACGACATCACGGTGAGCCGCGATCACCTCCTCGACAAAGGCGTCGATCGCCCCTGAATCCGATACGGCCTCGAGACCACGCTCGATCATCAACTGCTCGGGATCGCCGGCTTCGGAGATGAGATCCGGGAAGAGCTGCGATGCGTTGCGCGCGGTGAGCCGCCCCGCCTCGACGAGCCCGATCAGCGCAGCGAGGCAGGGAGGCGTGAGAGCGATCTGCTCGAGCTCGACGTCTCGTTCCTTCAACTCGCGAAGCAGGTCACGCGTAATCCAGTTCGCCGCTGCTTTGGGCGCGCCGCACAGACGAGCGGACTGCTCGAAGAACTCGGCCAGCTCGCGGCTCGCGGTCAGCACACGCGCATCGTATCCCGACAGCGCGTATTCCGATTCGAAACGAAGGCGTTTCTCCTCGGGCAGCTCCGGCAACTCAGCGCGCACGGCCTCGATCCGCGCGGGCTCGATGTGCAACGGAATCAGGTCCGGATCGGGGAAGTAACGATAGTCGTCCGAATTCTCCTTGAGTCGCATGACGCTCGTGCGACGACGCTCGGGGTCGTAGCCCATCGTCGCCTGAACCACGACACCGCCGTCCTCGAGAATCTCGCACTGACGCAGCGCCTCTGCTTCGATCGCGTCCTCGACGTGAACGAAGGAATTCAGATTCTTGATCTCCGTACGGGTGCCGAGCTCCTCTCGTCCTCGTGGTCGCAGCGAAATATTGGCGTCACAACGAAATTGCCCCTTCTCCATGTCCGCGTCGGAAACGCCGATGTACCGGAGAATCGACCGCAGGGCGCGGAGATAGGCCGACGCCTCTTTCGCTGACCGCATATCGGGCTCCGACACGATCTCGAGAAGTGGGACTCCGGCACGATTGAAGTCGATCGCCGACGACTCGCTCCCCGCATTCGAACCCTGATGAACCGACTTCCCGGCATCTTCTTCGAGGTGCGCCCGGGTGATCCCGATGCGTTTGCGCACAAAGTCGACTGCAGGGCCAGCCTTCTCTGTGCCCTTCCCACTTCCCGGTGCTTCGACTTCGATATCGAGCCAACCCTCGGACACCACAGGCTCTTCGAACTGTGAAATTTGATAGCCCTTCGGTAGGTCGGGATAGAAATAGTTCTTCCGGGCGAAGACGGAGTAGGGATTCACCGTGGCGTGAATGGCGAGACCGAGCCGAATCGCGAGATCGACGACGCGGTCGTTCAGGACGGGCAGCACACCCGGAAGCGCGATGTCGATCACATGAATCGAATGGTTGGGCGCAGCACCGTATCGCACCGGCGCCGGACTGAAGAGCTTTGAATCCGTCTTCAGATGAGTATGGACCTCGAGGCCGATGACCATCTCGTAGCGATCCTGCAGCAATGACATCACAGGCCCTCCTGCGGACCAGCCAGATGGTGTTTTGTGCGGCGCTCGAAGGCATCCCCCACTCGCAGAATCGTCGCTTCGTCGAACGGGCGACCGAGAAGCTGGAGCCCGACGGGCATCCCCTCGGCCAATCCGCAGGGCAGCGAAAGGCCCGGCAAGCCCGCCAGATTCGCCGACGCCGTGTAGACGTCGGAAAGATACATCGAGAGCGGGTCACCGCTCTTCGCCCCGAGTGCGAAGGCGGTCTCGGGCGTGGTGGGCGTCAGGATGAGATCGCATTCTCGATAGGCACGTTCGAAGTCCTGCCGAATCAGCGTCCGGACGCGCTGCGCCTTGCCGTAGTACGCTTCGTAGTATCCCGCCGAAAGCACATAGGTTCCGAGCAGGATTCGGCGCTTCACCTCGGAGCCGAAGCCCTCCGAACGCGATCGTTCGTAGAGATCCTTGAGGTCGCGAACGTTCTCCGCGCGACGCCCGTAACGCACGCCGTCGAAACGGGCGAGATTGCTCGAGGCCTCGGCGTTGGCGATCAGATAGTAGGTCGCGATCGTATAGCGGGTATGGGGCAGAGTGATATCGACGAAGCGCGCGCCCGCCTCCTCGAGCACGCCGATCGCTTCGCGCACTCGAACCAGCACGCCTGGATCCACACCCGCCTCGACGAAATACTCCCGCGGCAACCCGATCTTGAGGCCCTCGATCTCCCCCGTCAGTGCGTCTCGGAGTCTCGGCATCGGCTCGGGCCGCGAGGTCGAATCCCGTGCGTCATGACCACCGATCGTTTCGAGAGCCAGTGCGCAATCGGAGACTCGTCGGGCGAAGGGTCCGATCTGATCGAGGGAAGACGCAAAGGCCACCAGCCCCCAACGCGAGACCCGCCCATAGGACGGCTTCAGCCCCACCACACCACAGAAGCTCGCAGGCTGTCGAATCGATCCGCCGGTATCGCTGCCCAGGGCGAGCGGCACGAATCCCGCGGCAACCGACGCAGCGCTACCGCCTGAGCTGCCTCCGCAGGCTCGGGCCGGATTCCACGGGTTGTGACTCGGTCCGTAGATCGAATTCTCGGTGGAGGATCCCATCGCGAATTCGTCCATGTTCGTGCGACCCAGGATGATCGCCCCCGCCCCGAGGAGCTTTTCGGTCACCGCCGCGTCGAAGGGCGAGACGTAGCCCTCGAGGATCCGCGAAGCGCAGGTCGTGGGCTCACCCGCTTGAACGATGTTGTCTTTCAAGAGAATCGGAATGCCGTCCAGGGGCGAAAGTGGCTTGCCCTCGGCGATACGTCGGTCGGCCGCCTCGGCCTCTGCGCGGGCGGCCGACTCGCGGACCCCGACTACGACGGCCAGAGACGAGCGCTGCGCAATACGAGCCAGGCTCGCATCGACCAGCTCGGAGGCGTTGATCTCTCCACGGTCCAGGGCCTCCCGCTGCTCCGAAAGGCAGCCCGCGAGAAGCGAGTCGGCCGATGACATGGCCTCAACCCTCCTCTTCGAGCACCTTGGGGACGAGGAAGGCGCTGGCAGCCCGCTGGGGGGCGTTCGAAACCGCCAATTCGGGGTCCAGGGGCGGATCGGCCCGGTCTGGACGCGATGGTGTCGCGAAATCGAAGCCGTGGGCGGTGGGTTCTACACCCGTGGTGTCGAGGGAATCGAGGCTCGCGACGTAGTCCAGGATCTGCTCGAGGTCGTGCGCCATGGCCCGGATCTCAGCTTCTGAGAGGGCCAGGCGCGCGAGCGCCGCGATGGGAGCCACATCAGAGGGGTTGATCCGCGACATTCTCGCCACCTTAGCACGCCCCCAGGGCGCTCCGAGCGCCGCCGGGCCACCGGCGTCTGGGCGTTTTGAGCCTGCCGGGCCCCTGCGGGTCGGCTCACGTCGCCGACCGCTCGGGGCGTTGCGTCCGACCTGCACCAGGGGTAGGGTGCGCGCCGCATATGAGTGAACTCTCTGACCTTTTCGCCGAAGTCGCCCCCGACATCCAAGCCTCGATCCGCGATCTCGGCTGGCAGACTCCGACCCCCGTCCAAGCTGCAGCCATCCCTCGGATGCGTGCTGGCGGCGATCTGATCGTCCAGGCCCAGACCGGAAGCGGCAAGACCGGCGCCTTCGGGATCCCGATCGTCGAGTCAATCGACATCGAGCTCGCCGAGACCCAGGCAATCGTGCTGCTGCCGACCCGGGAGCTCGCCAACCAGGTGGCCGCAGAGCTCGACCAGTTGAGCACGCATCGCGGCGTGCGAACCCTCCCGATCTACGGTGGCGTCGCCTACGGCCCCCAGCTCGAGGGGCTCGAGAGGGGCGCGCACATCGTCGTCGGCACCCCGGGCCGCATCCTCGATCATCTGAAGAACCGCCGCATGGACCTCTCCCATACCGGGATCCTGATCCTCGACGAGGCCGACGAGATGTTGTCGCTCGGATTCTGGCCCGACATGAAAGAGCTCGCGACCTACCTGCCAAAAAAGCGCCAATCCCATCTCTTCTCGGCCACGATGCCCGAAAAGGTCCGTTCGCTGTCGCGATTCTTCCTCAACGACCCCGAAGACATCACGATCGAAGTCGAGGGCGGCTCCCCCCAGATGATCTCGCACTTCTACTATCTGGCTCCGGCGTCGGAGAAGGAAGCGCTGCTCGCCCGCATTCTCGAATACGAAGACCCCGACAGCGCGATCATCTTCTGCAACACGAAGGCCGACGTGCGATTCATCACGGCCTATCTCGGGAAGCGGGGCTTCAACATCGATCAGATTTCGGGCGATCTCGCGCAGGCCGCCCGGGAGAAGGCGATGGGCAAGATCAAGAGCGGCAAGCTGCGCTTCCTGGTCGCGACGGACGTCGCCGCCCGCGGCATCGACATCAGCGACCTGGCCTACGTCATCAACTACTCCACCTCGGACTCCCCGGAAGTCTACGTGCACCGAACCGGACGCACCGGACGGATGGGCAAGTCGGGCGTCGCCATTTCCCTGGTCTCGGGCCTCGACATCGGCAACTTCAAGCACATGCAACTCGTCTCGGGAATCAAGATCGCCGAGAAGAAGGCGCCCACCGAACGCGACGTCGCACGTCGTGCCAAGCAGCGTGAAAAGCAGCGCGAGAAGCAACGCGCAGGAGCCGCGGCCGAGAACGACATCAAGGCGCTGAAGGCCAAGGCTGAGCAGGCCCTCGGAGCTCTCGAGCCTGCGTCGACCACGGAACAGATCGATCGTCTCCTGCCCTTCGTCACGAGATCGGCCGAGACCGAAGAAGGCCGGCGTGAGCTGACCGGAATCTGTGTCGCGTATCTGATGGAGCGCAGCGCAGTGGTGGAAGCGGCCGTAACGGAGGCCGTGGCAGACGACAGCTCGGAAGCGAATGCCGACGAAACCAAGGACGCCAGTGACGCCGACGATGCCAGCGGACGCTCCGAAGTCAGCCAGGCCGCAAGCGATGACGATTCCGCAAAGCGGTCGCGGCGTCGACGACGCAATCGTGGAGACGCTTCGAGCCAGGGCGATGATACGCCTCGCACGGGCGCGCCGAAGAAATCTGGCGATCGTCCGCGACGCCGGCGTCGCAGCGGTGGCGGCAGTGGCGGCGGTGGCGAACGCCGCTAGCGCCAGCTCTTTCGGGTCGACTGGTCGACTACTCCACCCGACTGTCGTGCCCTTCGATCCCGACCCTGCTCCCCGATCCGTCCCAGCGTGCAGCGTGACCCCGCCGTCGATCTCATCGACCTCACGGCGGCAAGGAAACGAAGACTGCAGACCTCGACGCCGGCATCTCTTCCCCGGTGGATCGCCAGCTTCGTGGTTTTCGTCCTATGCGCCTGCCTCGCCCACGTGGTGCGTAGTGCCGCACGGATCAGCGCAGATCGACTCGCAGAATCCGGTCGCCCTTGAAGGATCCGATGAACAGGTCGTCGCCAACCCGTAGACCCACCGTACCCCCTCCCATCGGCGAGCCCCGGCTATCAAAGAGCACGCTCGTCGCCATCGTCTCCGCATCGACCTCTACGATCTGGAAGGGGATCGGGCAGGCGCCCGCCTCGAGATCCTCGCAAGCAGCGAAGTCCCGCAGATCGCCCGAGCCCAGCGAGGCCACCAACAAGGACTCGGCATCGGGCGACCAGGTCACATTGTCCGGAAAGGCCACCGTCGCCCTGCCGAGCAGCTCCCCGGTGACGACGTCGAGCTTCCGCAACTCGTTGCCAAACGAGGCGTTCATGAAGAGTGTCTGTCCGTCTGGGGTCGCCTGAACGCCATTCGGTAGCTTCCCGCTCGTGCCTGGAACGATCCAATAGCCGCGGGCGGGTGACCAGCCATAGACCTGCCCCGTATCGGCGTCGGGCGGAGGGGCTGAAAAATCCACACCACCGGAGAACGAGATCATCTTGGTCGTATAGAGGCGGCCATCGGCGATGCCGACCACTTCGTTCAGATTAGCGTCCTCCGGCGCCAACAGGCAGCCTCGCCATTCGACCTGCCAGGTTTCCGATTCGCCCCGGACCTCGAAGAACTCGATCGACTCACGACCGCCATGTTGGACGGCGAGAAGCTGGAGTCTGCCGTCGTCGCGTCGCACGAGATCGATGCCGTGCGGACTGAAGCTCGCACCCGGCGGCCCCGGACAGTCGGGACTGCCCCAACCTGGAGCGGACTGTGCGTCACTGGGGCCGCCGCGAAACAGGATCTCCCGCTCGCGCGGAGCGATGCGAAGCAGGGCGATCGCCCCGGGCAGGGAACTTGCGAGATCCCCGTATTCGCTGACGATGAGTGCGCGGTTGCCGGGCAACACCACGAGGTCTTCGGGATTCTCGAAGCCGCAAATCGGCTCGCTCCGACCGCTCACCGCGCAATCGACGATCTGCGCGGGCGGACGATAGGCGTCGGTCGGCGGCGCGCCCGGTTCACCCTCACAGGAAGCGAGGCAACACACGAGTGCCAGGCCCCAGCTCGCCTGCGATGCGATTGCGGTCCGAACTCTCATTTCCACCCCCTCTTGCCAACCGGCCCACATCGCAAAGCCCAGGAAGTCCGCGCCGATTCGGCGCCGACCTCTCCACGGCGAGCTCGGCGTCTCCCGGCATGGAACAAGAGAAGCGCTGAAAACGAAAGTCCCCTGGCTATAGCCGACATCCCACCCCCAACCGCTGAGCCTCGAGTCGGACCTGCGGTCCAATGGCCGCCAGCGCTGCGAAACGTCAGGCGAGGTCGATCGCGATCGACGTCCCCTCGGCCTCCAGGCGAAGCGAGCGAGCGAGCGGATCCAACACGACGCGGTCTGGACTCGCCTCCTCCGCAGGAGCCGTCGTCGGTAGCTCTCCGCCCTCGAGATAGAGCTCGCCCTCACCCTGGCGAATCCGCCGTTCGCGACCGGTCGAGATCACCGTGGCGACCCGGCCCGAAGCGTCCGCGAGCACGAAGGATTGCTCGCCTTCGACGGGTCGCTTACGACACCAGTCGAGTGCGCCGGCGAGATCTTCGAACCGCTGCAGACATTCCTGGAGCAGCAGCGCCGAGGGCGGCCAACCCGTCTGACCGGCTGTGCCCCACAGAATCGGCCCTGCCATCGCGGCCAGACCTGCTTCGTTCACGCCGGCCACCCAGGACACGAGCCAAGGCAATCCGATCTCGACCGACCGAAAGCCTACGCTGGAGCGGCTCTCGCGCAGAATCCAACCCACCTCGCCGCTGACGACCGCGGGCAGGGTTCGCTCGAGAAGCGTCCGCTTGCCGAGCGCCGCATCACTGTGCGAATACGCCCGGAGACGAGTACGTCGGGCCAGCAGCCCAGCCTCGACGCCACCGGCTCGCGCGCGAAGATGGAGCTCGATCACCGAATCAAAAGGCACGTTCGCCGCCCGGGCGAGCCCCTCCAAGCGCTCGGCCTGGTGTGCAAAATGTCGCAGGAATTCACGACCGGCACCGGCCCCTCGCACGGAACCTGCATGCAGCGCGCGCAGCGTCGGGAATCGACTTCGGCGCAACGGCAGACCCGCCGCCTCACACGCCGCTCGAATCGTGCTCGCGCAAGCACCGCCCTGGGCGAGGCCCATATCGCGCGGATGCCCCGCACATTCGATCGTCGTCCACATGGATTCGATTCTCGCTAGCGCAGCGGTTCGTCACGGTGAACCTGGAGAACCTCGTTCAGCGAGCCGGTTCGATAGCCTTCGAGGTCGAGCGATACGTACCGAAAGCCCAGCGGCTTGATCGCCTGGACGATGCGCTTGGCCATCTCGGGATCGAGGGCGCGGGGCAGCTCCTGCGGATCGATCTCGATGCGAGCGAGCTCACCGTGGTGCCGGAGGCGGAGCTGACGAAAGCCCAGACCGCGCAAGTTCTCCTCGCCTTGCTCGACTTGACCCAGTCGCTCGACGGTGACCTGTGTGCCGTAGGGCAGGCGCGAGGACAGACACGCCGAGGCAGGCAGATCGGCCGTCGGCAATCCGGCCGCGCGGGAGAGACTCCGAATCTCCGCCTTCGAGAGTCCAATCTCGAGGAAGGGCGCTCGGACCGCATGCTCGGCGGCGGCGCGGTGTCCCGGCCGAAAGTCCCCGGTGTCATCGGTATTCACGCCATAACAGGTCGCGGAGAATCCGAGTTCCCGACCCAGACGATCCATCGTCTCGAAGAGTTCGCTCTTACAGTGGTAACAGCGATCGGAGGCGTTGGCGCGATAGCTTTCGCGCTCCATCTCATCCGTCTCGACGAAGCGATGAGACAACCCGAAACGTTCGACGACATCCTCCGCCACGGCGCGATGACTGGCGGGATAAGAGGGCGACAGCGCGGTCACAGAGAGGCAATCGTCGCCCAGGGCACGATGCGCCGCCCAGGCGAGATAGCTCGAATCGACGCCGCCCGAAAAGGCGACCATCATCCGACCGGCGCCGCGAAGATTCTCGAGTAACGCCTCTTGCTTCTGGGCAAGAGCCGGCAAGATCTCGAAAGAAGTCTCGGGCAACGCGGCGCAGGCGTCCGAGGCATCGGAGACATCGGAGTATGTGCTCGCCGCTTCCTGCGCGGCAGACACGCCGCGGGCCGTCGAAAGCAGCGCCCAGGCCGCTCGATTCTGGGAGGAGTTGGTCGTCACGCGTCGAGCTTACGGAGGTCGTTTCCCACGGTCAAGCGAGACCCTCTTCCGGGGCGTATCATGCCGTCAGCGCGAACTCGACGTGCAGCCGCGGTGCCCGAGGGATCGGTGGCGTTCGGGCCGCTAGCCGCCTCAACCAGGGCTGGAATCTCGGGGGGGTCATGGAAAAGTTGCGTGTCGGCTTGCTCTTCGGCGGACGATCCGTCGAACACGATGTATCGATCGTCTCGGCCACATCGATCCTCGGCGCGCTCGATCGCGAGCGCTACGAAGTCTCATTGGTGGGTGTCGACTCCGAAGGCATCTGGCATCTCGCTTCAGCCGAGACCGCACTCCGAACGGCCCTGAATGCGCCCCGAGTATTCCTGCCCGCGAGCCCAGGACCAACCGAGCTAAAGCTCGATCGCGTGGGTTCTTCCGATCCCAAGTCGCTCGGCCCGCTGGCTCGACTCGATGTCATCTTCCCGATCATTCATGGGCGCGGCGGCGAAGATGGCGCGCTGCAGGGGCTGCTCGACCTCGCTGACGTCCCCTATGTCGGCTCCGGCGTCCTCAGCTCAGCGCTCCAGATGGACAAGGATTTTGCCAAACGCATTCTCAGGGACGCCGGCCTGCCGGTCACGCCCTGGCTGAGCTTCGGATCCGCAGAATTGCGCAGACGCGGCTTGCCTGCCGCCGCCGAGCGCGTTGCGGCGGAGCTCGGTTTGCCGGTCTTCGTGAAACCGGTGAATTCCGGCTCGTCGATCGGGATTGCGCGGGCCGAAACGACGGCCGAGGTCGTGGCCGCCCTCGCCGACGCGTCGCGCTACGACCGCAAGATCCTGGTCGAGGTCGCAGTCGACGCCCGCGAGATCGAAGTTGCCGTGCTCGGCAACGAGCAGCCCGAGGCTTCGGTAGCGGGCGAGATCCGCGCGGCCCAGGCCTTCTACGATTACGACTCGAAATATCGCGACGCAGCCACAGAGCTGATCATCCCGGCGGAGATCGACCCGGCGAAAGCACTCGCGATCCGTGAGGCAGCCATTTCAGCCTATCTTGCACTCGATGCCGAAGGCATGGCGCGTGTCGATTTCCTCATGGACCGCGACACCGGCGTCTTCTACGTCAATGAACTCAACAGCGCGCCGGGCTTCACGGACGGATCGATGTACCCGAAACTCTGGGAGGCCTCGGGCCTTTCCTACCCACGACTTCTGGATCGGCTGATCGAATTCGCCCTCGATCGCCACGCAGAACGCTCGAAACTGGAGACCCAGGCCCCCCCGGCGCTCGGACCGGGCCGAAATCCAACCCCCTGAGAGCCCGCTGAATCGCAACGCTTCAGATCGTCGAAGCCGCCGACTTTCCATGCATCTGGATCCGACCTAACGTCGACAGCATCAGAGCGCAGACCACGCAAGACGAACCCCAACCTACGCAGGCTGAAACCCGCGCAACCGACTTCTCGCGCAACCGACTTCTCGCGCAACCGACTTCTCGCGCAACCGACTTCCGCATCCAATCAGAGGGCTTCGAGTCGCAATCGACCCGGCTTTCGGTGACCCTTGAGATTCTCCCGATGCAATCCGATCCCGTGCCGAAGCGGAGCGCCGGGTCTCGAGTGGCACAGGCTCGCACTTCGATCGAGTTGATCGCTCGGCCACGCGTCGTATGATCTCCTCATTGTCCGCTCGTTCAGGGAGACGTTCGCAATCATGCCCATTTGCCGCGGTTGGCCGTCGAGAACCGACCCGCAACATCCCTCTCCGAGAGCAATGTCGACTCCGTTTCGGTGGCTGGCTTCACTACTGGTCAGCGTCGCTGCCCTCGTGGCCTGCACGCCCGACCACGATCAGGCGCGGCTCGTCGATGCCCGCGCGCTGCAGGCTTCGGGACAGCTCAAGAAAGCGATCCCGCTGCTGCGCGCGATCCTCGAGGACGACCTCGATCATCCTGAAGCCAATTTCATGCTCGGCAAAGCGCTCATCCAGGTGGGCCGACCCGGGCTGGCCATCGAGCCGCTCGAGAAGGCCACGTCGGCCAAGGACTTCGCGCGTCCCGCCGGACTCTTGTTGGCCTCGACGCGCTTTCGGACTCGCGCCTACAAGGAGGCGATCCATGCTGCAACTCGAGTGTTGGAGATCGACGAGACGAACGTGATTGCTCTCTTCACTCGCGGCCAGTCACGACTGGCGTCGAAGCAACCCGCAGAGGCACTGGCGGATGCAAACCGGATTCTCGAGATCGATCCGAACTACCAGAACGCGATCATGTTGAAAGGTGGTGCACTGATCGACCTCGAGCGACGCGACGAAGCCGAACAGATCTGGATCAATCTTCGTGCGCGCTTGACCGCAGAGGGGAGCCCAAGCGAGGCGGCACGTGCTTGCACCCGGCTGGCGCTTTTTTACCGTACACAGGCCGAACAGGAACACGCCGACCGGACCTATCGCGAATGCCTCGACAGCTACCCGACGCATATCTATTTGCAGCAATCCGCGATCGACTTCTACTTGCGTAAGGGTCAGCCGGAGCGTGCCATCGAGATCCGTCGCAAGGCGGTCGAAGCCGCACCCGACGACCTCAGGCTCTGGGCAGGCCTCGCAAACGTACTCATGCGATATGGTGAGCTCGCGAACGCGCAACGCACCCTCGAAGAAACCGTCGAACGCTTCGATTCGCCTGCGGCCTGGCGACTGCTGGCGAACTTCCATCGCAAGACTGGCGACACAACCCAGGCGCGCAAGGCCCTCGAAGAGGCCATCGGTCGAACTCGAGAGCCGCGCGAGGCCTATCTCTTTTCGCTCGCGGAGCTGCTCGTCGAGGAAGCTGATCCCGATCGCGCCCGGGAGATCCTCGCCACGCTGACGGAGCCGAGCTATCGGCATCTCCTCGAGGGCGCGATCAGTCTTCAGACGGGCGATCCGGGTCGAGCGCTCGAGCATCTGGATGCTGGGCTCACGTTATGGCCCGGCAATCCCAGGGCCCACTACCTCGCCGGCCAGGCCGCCCTGCAGTTGAAGGATCCGTCGCGGGCGAGCTTCGAGTTTCGCGAGGCGGTCCGCCTCGACGAGTCCGCCACCGATGCAGCCGCACGACTCGCCGAGATTCATTTCGCGAGCGGCCGGTTTCGATGGGCCTGGAGAGTTGCCCAGCGCCAGGTTGCGCAACGACCCTATGCGAATCCCACCGCTCATCAGATCATGATCCAATCCGCAATCGAGTTGGGCGAACTGGAACGCGCGCAAGAGACAGTGGAGGCGCTGCGCGATATCGACCCGGAGGGCAGCGCGTGGCTCTTCGAAACGGCCGCGATCAAACGCCACGAAGGCGGTGCGAAGGCCGCCAGCGAGTACATTCTCGCCAGTGGCCGCGACCTTTCAGATTCCGCAAACGAGCCACTCTTGCGAAGCCTGACCGAAGACCTGAGCGAGCTCGACCGAAGCGGCGAAAGTCTCGAGTACATCGATGCCGCGCTCAGGCAGGAACCAGAACGGGCGGCGCTGCACGACCTGCGTGCGCGAGCGCTGGCCGATCTCGAACGCTTCGACGAGGCGGAAGTCGCGATGCAGCAAGCACTGCGGCTCGATCCCGGCTTTACGCTGGCCCTCGAGACCAAGGCCTTTCTCGCGCTCCAGAGCGGCGATCCGCGAGCAGCCCTCGAAGCGCTCGACGCGGCGGCGGACGCGGCTCCCAGCGAGGCTCAGCACCCCTATGCAGCGGCTTCCGTGGCGCGAGGTCTCGGCGACGAGGAGTCGACCATCGCGCATCTGAATGAGGCACTCTCACGGCGACCAGACTTTGGACAGGCGGCAAACGAACTGGCCTGGCTCCTCGCCACGAGGGGTGAGGACCTGGATCGCGCTCTATCGCTAGCGCGCCTGGCGGTGCGCCGGATGGGGTCGACGAACGCCTTCGACACCATGGGCTGGGTGCAATACCAGCGCGGCGAGCATGAGAAGGCCGTCGAGAGCTTCCGTACCATCCTCGACATCGATGAGAGCCTTCTCGGCGTTCGGTTCCGGCTCGGGCTCGCGCTGGCCGCGATCGGCGAGACCGAAGAGGCGAGCCAGCTGCTACGCGAGCTCGCCGAGGGTCCCAGATTCCCGGAGCAGGAGCAGGCCAGGGCGGAGATCACACGTATCGAGGGTTCGTGATCGGGGACCCCGCATCATTCATCCCAACTCTGCTTCGAGGGCGCCTTCGAGCCTTGGATGCCGAAAGGCGAAGCCAACCTCCTGGAGGCGGGCCGGACGAACGCGTCGACTGCCGAGTAGCTCACCGGCAAGGTCGCCAAGGACCCGACGCAGGACGAACCCGGGCACCGGCAGCAACGCGGGGCGATGCAGCACCCGTCCGAGCGCTCGAGTCAGTTCGGCGTTGCGAATCGACTCGGGTGCGACCGCATTGATGGCACCCTCTTCGGACGACTCGAGCGCCCACAGAATCACGCCCACCAGATCGTCGAGATGGATCCATGGAAAAAACTGTCGGCCGTCCCCCAGCCGCCCCCCGATGCCCAGCGAGAAGGGGACGCGCATCAACGAAAGCGCACCACCGTCCCTCGAGAGCACGACGCCGATTCGGATTCGGACCACTCGCAGACCGACGGCCGTGGCTCGCTCGGCCTCGGCTTCCCAGTCCCGACAGACGCCGGCCAGAAATCCGCTTCCGGGCTGTGAGGCTTCGTCCAATACTTCCTCGCCGCGATCACCGAAAATGCCGACCGCCGAAGCGCAGACCAGGGTGCGCGGGCGATGCGCTTCGTCGAGGCAGGCGATTCGTTCGACCAGCGCCCGGGTCGAATCGATGCGACTCCGGCGAATCCGGTCGCGGCGCGCCGCAGTCGGGAGCCCGCCGAAGATTGGCTCACCTGCCAGGTGAACCACGGCCGCAGAACCGACCAGCGACTGCCGCCCCGGATCGACGCCGTCCCAGACAAAACGCTTCTGGTTGGGCTTTTCGGGCGCGGACGAGCGACTCAGAACCCGGACTGCCGCAAATCGATGTTCCAGCTCGGGGACCAGTCTGCGACCGACCAGACCGGTCGCACCGGTCACCACCACGTCCTCAGCTTTCTGATCTTCTGACCGAGCCACGATCCCCCCGAAGCACGACGACGTCGCCAACGTGCATCTTCTTCTGTTCGGACTAATCACGGATGGTGACGGGCGAGACGTTACTGGTGAACGCCGGAGATATATTGCGTTAGCTCGTTGCGAGCCCTGGGGCTCGCCCTCGAGTGCCGCGCGAAACGGAGCCGCTCAGGCAAGCTCGAGATTGGCGTACCGCACCATCACGGTTTTCACACCAGCCCTCTCGAACTTGATGCGCAGCTTCTGATTCAGGTCCGAACCAACCACCGCCAGCACGGTACCGCGACCGAAGATCGGATGACGCACCGCCGTACCGACCGCCACGCCACCGGCCTCCTCCCCATCTTGCTGGGAGTAGGAGTAGTCGAAGCGCGATTCCTCACGGCCAGACCGAGCAGTGCTCTCGCTGCGCCGCGCACCGCGGCTCGCAGTCCCGAGCGTCTCGATCAGCTCGTCCGGAATCTCCGTCAGAAAGCGGCTCGGCGTCTGGTAGCTGCGCTCGCCGTAGCGAAAGCGCTCCGCAGCACAGGTCAAGAAGAGGTTCTGCATCGCGCGAGTCATCGCGACATAACAGAGCCGACGCTCCTCCTCAAGGACAGCATCATCGCGGGACGACGAGGCATGCGGAAATATCCGCTCCTCCATTCCCACCAGGAAGATGATCGGGAACTCGAGCCCCTTCGCGGAATGCACCGTCATCAGCGAGACCCGATCCGACCGGTCATCCCAGCCATCGAGGTCGGAGATCAAGGCGACCTGGTCGAGGTAGAGCTCGAGCTCGCTGCGATCTTCCTCCGTCAGCTCGTCCTCGTTCGCCACCTGGAAGTCTCGAGCGCTCGTGAGCAGCTCGCGAAGGTTGTCGAGGCGTGCCTCGGCTTCGGGTGTGTCCTCGTTCTCGAGGGATCGCAAATAGCCCGTGCCCTCGAGCACGCGTGCGATCATCTCCTCGAGGGAAGCGCCCTGGAGCGAATGCGCGAAGCCGTCCATCATTTCCAGGAACCTGACGATCTTGGGTCCGGCTCTCCCCGCAGTCCCGGTCTCGATGGCATCTCGAAAGGCCTCGAGCAGCGGCACGCCCCGGCCAGCGGCGAGACTCTCCATGCGATCGAGCGTCGTCTTGCCGATTCCGCGCGTCGGTTTGTTCACGATTCGTCGCAGTGCCTGGTCGTCCTTCGGATTCACGAGCAGACGCAGATAGGCCATCACGTCCTTGATCTCTGCCCGGTCATAGAAGCGCTGCCCTCCAACGATGGTGTAGGGCACATCGTATTTCAGGAGCTCTTCTTCGAAGACCCGGGATTGTGCGTTGGTCCGATACAGAATTGCGACGCTTCCGAAGGGAACACTCTCACTACGATTCGCGACCAGAAGGTTTCGAACGACGAACTGCGCTTCGTCCCGATCGTCCTCGGCTTCGTAGAAGCGGATCGGGGTCCCACCCTCGCGGTCCGTGTAGAGACGCTTCTGCTTTCGGTCTCGATTGTGGGAGATGACCGAGGAGGCGCCCGAGAGAATCGGTTGAGTCGATCGATAGTTCTTCTCGAGCTTGATCACCTTCGCGTCGGGATAATCCTGCTCGAAATCCAGGATGTTCCGAATATCGGCGCCGCGCCACGCGTAGATCGACTGATCGGGATCACCCACGACGCAGAGATTCCGATGGCTGGCAGCAAATTGGCTGACGATTCCGTACTGAACGCCGTTGGTGTCCTGATACTCGTCGACGAGGACGTAGCAATATTTGTTCTGATAGTACTCGAGGATGCGCGGGTGATTGCGGAAAAGCTCCGCCGTCAGGAGCAGGAGATCGCCGAAGTCGAGGGCCTCCGCATCCGCCAATTTCCGTTGATAGCTCGCATAGAGCCTGGCTACGAGCTCCTGATCGAGATCCTGCGCCTGATCGGCTGCCGCCGGAGGCAGTAGACCTGCATTCTTCCACTGGTCGATCTGCCAGCGGATGCTTCGAGGGTCGTGAACCTTCGGGTCGAGGCCCTCACGTTTGAGCACCGCCTTGATGACACCGATCGAATCCGTGTCATCGTAGATGACGAATCCGCGACTGCGGGCGAGGTGCCCGATCTCGCGGCGAAGAATACGCACACCGATCGAATGGAAGGTCCCGATCGAAACGTCGCTGGCGACGGGACCGAGGAGCTTCTCGACCCGCTCCTTCATCTCGCCGGCCGCCTTGTTCGTGAAGGTCACCGCCAGGATCTGATCTGCGGGAATCCCGCAAACACCGACCAGATAGGCGATTCTCGACGTCAGCACGCGCGTCTTGCCGCTGCCCGCGCCGGCCAGCACCAGCAGCGGTCCCTCCGTCGTCTCCACGGCCTCCCGTTGCTGGGGATTCAGGCCGTCGAAGATCGAACCGACGAGCGCAGCCGGGTGCTGAGCGCGATCCGGGGGGTCCTGTTGATGGTCCTGCGGGCATGTGGAGTCGGAGTCAGAATCGAGATCGGAAGTCAACTGAAGGAAGCTCCGTGGATGGGGACCTAAGGAGGCTCTTGGTCAAGGCGGGAGGCCCGCCTCGCCGAGCAGGACCCCGCGAACTTACTCGACCGTCACGCTCTTCGCGAGGTTGCGGGGCTGATCGACATCCGTGCCCTTCAGGGTGGCGATGTGGTACGCCAGCAGTTGGAGCGGAACGACCGTCAGAATCGCCGTGAGATACTCGCCGAGATCCTCGACATAGATGACCTCGTTCACCTTCTCGGCGATCTCCTGATCGCCTACCGACGCGATTGCGATGACCTGCCCATCGCGCGCGCGGACCTGCTCGAGATTCGAGATCAACTTGTCGTGAAGCTCGCCCTGGGTGGCGATCACGACGACGGGCATGTTCTCATCGATCAAGGCGATCGGCCCGTGTTTCATCTCGCCCGCGGCGTAGCCCTCCGCGTGGATATAGGAGATTTCTTTGAGCTTGAGCGCCCCTTCCATCGCGATCGGGAACTGGATGCCGCGGCCGAGGAAAAGGAAGTCCTGGGCCTTGAAGTATTTGCGAGCGATCTTGAGAATCTTTTGATCGAGTGCAAGTACGGTTTCGACCATGCGGGGGAGGCGCATCGCATCGTGCAGACGCGATCGGATTTCACTCCGAGTCAGAAGCGCGCGCACGATGCCCATCTTGAGTGCGATCAAGTAGAGTGCCACGGCCTGGGTCACGAAGGCCTTGGTCGAGGCGACGCCGATCTCAGGACCGGCGTGCGTATAGAGCACATCGTCGCTGGCCCGGGCGATCGTCGACTCCTGAACATTGCAGATCGCGAGGACTCGAGCGCCTTGACGCTTCGCCTCCACCAGGGCAGCCTGCGTATCCGCCGTCTCGCCTGACTGCGACACCGGAATCACCAGTCGCTTCGGTCCGACGATGGGCTTTCGGTACCGGAACTCGCTGGCGAGATCGACCTCACAGGGAATCCCCGCCAGCTGCTCGATCATGTATTTGCCCAGCAGCGATGCGTAATAGGAGGTCCCGCAAGCCACGAGCGTCACGCCCTGCATCTCGTCGAGCTCGAGCTTCCCGAACTCGATGCCGTCGAGATCGACGTCCAGCTCGGCCTCGTTCAGTCGCGTACCAATCGTGTCGGTGATCGCGCGCGGCTGCTCGAAGATCTCCTTCTGCATGAAATGGTCGTAACCGCCCTTCTCGGCGGAGACCGGATCCCACGCGACAATCTTGAACTCGCGATCGATCGGGCGGCCCTCGATGTCGACGACCTGGATTCCCTCCTCGCTGATGACGGCAAAATCACCGTCCTTAAGCGACAGGATGTCGCGCGCATAAGGGAGGATGGCGGGAATATCACTGGCGAGAAACGCCTGCTTGTCGCCCTGTCCCAGAATGATCGGACTGCCGCCATTCTTGGCGGTCACCAAAAGGTTCGGGTACTTTTCACTGATGGCGGCCAGGGCATAGGAGCCCCTCAGGCGAAGGCAGGATTCGCGCACCGCCGTCAGCAGATCGGCCCCCGTCTCGACCGCGCCGTGAATCAGGTGGGCGATCAGCTCGGTGTCGGTGTCCGATTGGATCTGGGACCCGCCCGCCTCGAGTTCGGAGCGCAACTCCCGATAGTTCTCGATGATTCCATTGTGCACGATCACGACCGAATGCACGCGATGGGGATGGGCGTTGCGTTCCGAGGGCTTGCCATGAGTCGCCCAGCGCGTGTGGCCGATCCCGAGCGATCCCCGCAAGGGCTTGTCACGCAGACTGGACGCGAGATTGACGAGCTTGCCCTTGGTACGCCGAACTTCGAGGACGTCACCATCCAGAATCGCGACTCCGGCCGAGTCATAGCCGCGGTATTCGAGGCGACGAAGTCCGTCGAGCAAGACATCGGCGGCCTGATGCTCGCGACCGACGTATCCAACGATTCCACACATATCGATTCTCCCGAGCGTTGGCGCCGTCCGGTTCGCCCCGCTAGTGACGAGCGCGCTTCGACGCCTTGCCGGCGGGCTTCTTCCGGCCCGCCTTCTTCTTGGCACTCTGCTTGGCTTTCTTCGTGGCAGGACGTTTCTTTGTCGAGGACTCTTTTCGGGCCGTTGAGGGCTCTTTTCGAACCTTGGTCGCACCCGGCGAGCCCTGTGTCGAGGCCGTCTTCGGGTCGGCGACTCGAGTGGCCGTCTTCGACGGACTGCGACCCGCGCGCCGGGCAACCCAGCCTTCGATGTTGCGCTGGCGCTCCCTGGCGACGGCCAGCGCCTCCTCGGGCACGTCCTTGGTAATCGTGGAGCCCGCCGCAACGAAGGCCTGGGGCTCGATTCGGACCGGGGAAACCAGATTGACGTTACAGCCGATGAAGGCCCCGTCCCCGATCTCGGTGCGCGTTTTTCGGACTCCGTCGTAGTTCACGACGATCGCCCCGCAGCTGAAGTTGACTCCCTCGCCGACATCGGCGTCCCCGATGTAGCCGAGGTGAGCCGCCTTGGTACCGGGCCCGAGCGTCGAGTTCTTGATCTCGACGTAGTTGCCGATCTTGACGCCACGGCCGAGACGGCTGCCGGGTCGCAGATGCGCGGAAGGGCCGATCTCGACCTGATCGTCGAGCCGACTGCTCTCGATCACGCAGCCGGTCCTCACGTGAACGCCCTCGCCCAGGGTCGACTCACCGCTGATCACGACGCCCGGCTCGATGATGGAATCACGACCGATGCGAACATCGCGATCGAGATACACCGAGTCGGGATCCGTGAAGGTGACACCTCGGTCCATGTGGCCTTCGACGATGCGCCGACGCATGACCCGCGACGCATCGGCCAGCTCGCGTCTGGTGTTGATACCCAGACACTCATCAGCGTCTTCGACTTCGAGAGCCTCGACCCGGCGACCCTTCTCGACCGCATCGCCAACGACATCGGTCAGGTAGAGCTCCCCCTGTCCGTTGTCGGGAGCGAGGCGCGCGAGACCCTCTCTGAGCAGCGCGGCATCGAAGAGATAGACACCCGTGTTGCGTTCCTCGATCCCGAGCTCTGCGGGTGTCGCGTCCTGGACTTCGATGATGCGGGCGATACGGCCGTCGGGTCCGCGTGCGACGCGACCGGGGATATTCTCCGCGCGCGCCGTCAACATGACGAGATCCGCAGCGCGCTCGCGCTTGACCGCGCTCATCCGTTCGATCGTCTCCGGCCGCAGCAGCGGCGTGTCCGCGTAGAGCACCAGGACGTCGCCCGTCACGGGGCCGAGGGCCGCTTGCGCGACGAGCACGGCATGTCCGGTGCCGAGCTGCTCCTCCTGGAGCACGAATTCCGCCTGATCGACGAAGCGCTCGCGAACCTGGTCGGCGTCTCGGCCGACGACGACCAGCAGGCGAGAAAGCGAGAGCGCCCGCGCGTTGCGCAGCACGTGGCCGAGCATCGGCACGCCGCAAACCTCGTGCAACACCTTGGCGCGCCTCGATTTCATTCGAGCGCCCTGCCCAGCGGCCAGGATGATGACTGCGGTATCGCTCAACTCGAAGCTCCTCTCGTAGCGCTCTCATTGCGCTGCGGGGCCGAATCGGCCGAGCCGGAAGACTCGTGGACACGCCACCGACGCGGCCCGGCTCGGCTGGTATCAGTCCCGGGAAAAGGCGCGGGGACTCTTCGACTCAATCGGTCACCGCGCTCGTAGCTTGCCAACATCCGCCGCTGGCGCCCGCTTTTGTGCTGCCTCGACACAGCGTGGACAGTTCCGAACCCGTTGGCCCCAGCCCGTCAGAGTATTCCGCATCGAAACCCCGAGGCCGCCGGAGCCAGGTCCCCACATTGTGTGGGTGATCTTTGGCCCAGCCGCTCTTCGGACGTCGCCGGGCACAGGGCGGTTCCCTTGGGGCAGAAGACCGAATTCAGCACATCCTTCTTGGCATCCTTCTTTCAGCGACGCGGGTGCTTCCCTACTCTTCGGGCCGTCTGAGCAGCGTCGACGAACCGCTGCCGCGCGCGCAGCGGTACGACCGGCGCGCAGCAGGAGCGCCTCATCCAAGTCCACGGCAATACCAACGGCCTCAAGGCAAGCCAAGTGAAGGCTCTCGAGCGGCTCGGTCGGCGCCGACTCGGGGCGGACCGGCTGGTCACGAACGATCTGGCGCGATCGATGACCACGCTCTCGGCGGACGTTCGCCGGCAGGTCGGTGTCCTGATCGACCGCCAGGGCATCGTCCGACACGTCATGATCGGCACGGGGTCGAGCACCGAGCTACCGGATTGGGGACGACTGCGCGCGGGCCGCGGGCGCTTGCGAGGTCTGCGTCTCATCCACACCCATCTCGCGAGTGAAGGCCTCACACGCGACGACGAGACCGATCTGGCCCTGCTGCGACTCGACGCGGTGGTCTCGATCGGCGTCGGCGCCGACGGACTCCCGGCACTGGCGCATGCGGCCTCGCTGTGTGCTGCCAACGACGATGGCCGCAGGATCGAAAAGCTCCCAGCTTGCCATCCGGCGGAATTCGATTTCGACTTCAGTGACTGGATCCGAGATCTCGAGAACGAGCTGGCGCGCAGCGACGCGAGCCATCGGGTCGATGAAGGCGAACGCGCGATCCTGGTCTCGGTCTCCGCGGGCCGCGATCGCGAGACCCTCGAGCTGCACGTCGCGGAGCTCCGCGAGCTCGCACGCGCAGCCGGCGTTCGGGTCGTCGACGTCGTCACGCAAGTGCGCCCGAAGGTCGACCCGCGCACTGTGCTCGGCTCGGGCAGGCTCTCCGATCTCGTGATTCAGTGCTTTCAGAGCAACATCGATCTCGTGATCTTCGACCAGGATCTGAGCCCGGCTCAGGCCCGCAACCTTTCGACGCGCATGGAGCTGCGGGTCATCGATCGCACACAGCTGATCCTCGACATCTTCGCACAGCACGCGTCGACCGGAGACGGCAAGCTCCAGGTCGAGCTCGCCCAGCTCCGCTACCGGTTGCCGCGGCTGGCGCAGCGGGCGGATCTGTCGCTGTCGCGGCTGGCAGGCGGAATTGGCGGCCGCGGGCCGGGCGAGACGAAGCTCGAGAGCGACCGACGGCGGGTACGCGATCGCATCACACGACTCGAGCGCGAGGCAAAACGTCTGACCGCGGGACGCGAGGGCCGACGGCGAAAGCGCTCACGCCGTGGTGTGCCGGTACTCTCGATCGTCGGCTACACGAACGCTGGCAAGAGCACGCTCCTGAACGAGCTCACCCAGAGCCAGGTCCACGTCGAGGAGAAGATGTTCGCAACCCTCGACCCGGTGTCCCGGCGGTTGCGTTTCCCGCGCGAACGCGAGGTCATCATCACGGATACCGTGGGCTTCATCCGCGACCTGCCCGGGGATCTGATGGCTGCCTTTCATGCGACCCTCGAGGAGCTACGCGATGCGAGTCTGCTGCTCCACGTCGTCGACGCAGCCAGTCCGGATCTGGATCAGCGCATCGCAGCCGTGCACGATGTGCTCGACCAGCTGGGCCTCGACGACAAGCCAGAGCTGCTCGTTTTCAATCAGATCGACAGGCTCCCAGCCGACCAGGTCGAGGCTCTCGCCCGACGCTACCGGGCGATCCCGATCTCCGCGCTCGAGCGAACCGGGTTGCGCGAGCTGCTCGGCCAGGCGGAAGCCATGCTCTGGAAAGATGACGACCGGCGACCGGACGAAGAGAATCGATACCTCGACCGGGCGGCCCAGGGCGGGTAGTCGGAAAGGCGCGGAGACAGAACATGACAATTCGCTCACACATCGCCGGAACCGGCATGTGCGTACCCGATCGGGTCGTCACCAACGCCCAGCTGACCGAGTGGATGGACACGAGCGAGGAGTGGATCGAACAGCGCACCGGAATCCTCGAGCGCCGTTGGGTGGAGGAGGACCAGAAGCCCTCGGATCTGGCGCGCAACGCGACGCTGGCCGCCCTCGAGCAGGCCGAGCTCGAGGTCCGCGACCTCGACTGCATTCTTCTCGCGACGCTGTCCGCCGAGCACGATTTTCCGGGAACCTCGTTCTTTCTGCACGAGGCAATCGACGCCGGGGACATCCCCTGCATCGATCTTCGTGCGCAGTGCAGCGGTTTTCTCTTCGCGCTGCAGATGGCCGACTCGCTGATCGTCGCGGGGCGCTACCGGCGCGTTCTGGTCGTCGGTTGCGAGGTCCACTCGACAGGCCTCGACCTCAGCAGCGCCGGTCGAGATGTCACGGTCATCTTCGGCGACGGAGCCGGGGCGATCGTCCTCGAAGCCAGCGACCAGCAGGACGGGCCCGGTGTGCTCGAGATCCGACTTCACGCGGAGGGCAAGCACGCGCGGCGACTCTGGCTCGAGGGCCCCGGCTCGTCGTTCCCGGGGCGCATCACGCACGAGATGATCGACGATCGCAGAACCTTTCCCGCGATGGATGGCCGTTTCGTCTTCAAACACGCGGTCACGCGGATGCCGCAGGTCCTGCAGGAGACGCTGTCCGCCGCCAGCCTCAAGCTCGACGACATCGACCTCTTCCTGTTCCACCAGGCCAACCTCCGGATCAACGAATTCGTTGCCCACAAGCTCGAGATCCCGGAGCACAAGCTGCTCAACAACATCCAGCGTCTCGGCAACTGCTCGGCCGCCGCGCTGCCGATCCTGCTCGACGAAGCCTCGCGCTCCGGGCGTCTCAGGCCCGGCCACCTGGTGTCGCTCACGGCCTTCGGTTCGGGCTTCGCCTGGGGTTCTGCGGTGCTGCGCTGGGGCTAGGAGTCTGCGCGGCGCACAGCTCCCCAACGCTCTGTACGACGCAACGCGCCACGTCCGCGGACTCCTCCGACCACACGGCCAGGCAGCCGGTCAGCTAGGCGGAATGCCGCGCTGAAATAATTCTAACACATTGTTTTTAATAACGTTTCTAATTATCTTGGTCGGACGCCTTGAAAGTATGACGCGCCGCGTCTAAGGTCTGCCCGATCTCGAAAGGGCTCGACGAGTCACCGGTCTCCGAAGAGGCCAACGCGGCGCGTCATCATCTAGATCGAGTTCGACCAAACCACCGCCTCCAGGCCGCGGGCCACATGGGCCCGCCGCGTTCGGGAATCGCGAATCGACAGTCGAGTCGAGTCGAAAAGAGGCGGCCGACACAATCCGAAGCGGGTTCCGCAGCGATCCATCGCAGGACATCGCGGCCCCGTCCATCACATCGAATCAGGAGACGACGACATGGCGACCAACGACAATGCCGAAAAGAACGGGGCCAGGAAGAACGGGGCCAAGAAGAACGAGCTCAGCTGGGAGGATTTCCGACCCGAGTGGGCGACCGAGGGAATCGAGCGCATTGGGCAGGAGCTCGAGAAGTGGAACGACGATCTCCAGTTCCGCAGCGCAAAATTCCGCAAGCAGAGCCAGCAGCGAATCGACAAGAGCGTGACGCAGATCCAGGAAGAGCTCCGCAAGCTGCCGGGCGCGAAGCGAGTAGAGAAGATCCGCAACGACCTCGAAAAGCGCGTGGAAAAACGCGTCGAAGAGGGCGTCGACCGCGTCTACACCCGCCTCAAGATTGCGCGCCTCGACGAAGTCAAGAAGCTCGAGCGCAAGATTGCACAGCTCAACAAGAAGCTCCGAGACCTCGAAAAGGATTGGGCGGCCTAGCGGCCAACCGAAACGCGCGCTGGGCTCAGTCCAGCGCGCGAGCGCGGTCCGTCTCGAGCAGTTTGAGCGCGCGCTCGACGGACCCGTCGCTACGCCGCAGCAGCTCGCGTGCCTGCTTCCGGTCGACTCCACCAAGCTCGATCAGCATGTGGACCGCGCGCCCGCGAAGCTTGTTCGAAGCTGGCGTGACATGTGTCATGTAGTGACCGCGCACGCGTCCCATGCGCACCATCACCGTCGTCGAGAGGGCCGACAGGATCATCTTCTGCATCAGCCCGCCCTTCATGCGAGTCGAGCCCGCGACGACCTCGGGCCCGACCGTTGGCGCGAGCGCGATCTCGACCGAGTGAGCGAGCGGCGAGTCGGGATCACAGGTAATCGCGATCGTGCGCGCGCCGAGCCGAGTGGCGGCCTCGATCGCCCCGAGCACGAAGGGCGTGTGCCCGCTGGCAGAGATGCCGACCACGACGTCGCCCAGAGTCGTACCGCGCTCCTCGATCTCGAAACTCCCGGCGACGTCATCATCCTCGGCATTCTCGACCGCATAGCGCAGTGCGCGATCGCCCCCGGCGATCACGCCTTGCACGACGCGGGGCGAAAGACCGTAGGTCGGGGGAAGCTCCGAAGCATCGAGAACACCGAGTCGCCCACTGGTCCCCGCCCCCACGTTGACCCAGCGCCCGCCACCGGCGAGCGAACACGCGAGGACCTCGACGGCCTCGGCCATGCGCGGAAGGATCTCGCTCACGGCTGAATGCGCGATCCTATCCTCGCGGTGGATCAGGCGCAGCACTTCCTCGGCGCTCATCTCATCGAGCGCCGGGGAGTCCGCAAGAGCTGCCTCGGTCAGACGTCGTTCGGCCATGTCGTACCGTTTCGGCGTTCACCACCGCAACTGAAGCGTGCGGCGCGGCGATCGGCTGACGGGCCTTCTAGACTGGTGAGATGGGTTTCAAAGTCTCGCAATCGACACTCGAGAGTCTCGAATGGACGCGTGTCGTCGACGAGTTGCGTGCGGGTTGCCGTACGCCGCAGGCACACCAGCAGCTGGGCGGGGCCGCGGGAAACGAGATCTTCGAGCAGCAGGAGGCGGGTGTACACCGCCGCCTACAGGAGACCAGCGAGGCCCGAGCGCTGATCGACGCGGAAACGCTGCCGCCCTTCGCTGGCTGTCGCGATCTGGAAGCCTCGCTCTCGCTTGCAGACAAAGGAGGCGTGCTCGAGAGTACGGCGTTGATCGACATCCGGACGACCCTCGAAGCTGTGCACGAGACGCGTCACTACTTCGAACGTCGGCGAGACGAGTGCCCCAGCCTGGGTGAACTCGCCGCCGACATCGTTGCGATTCCAGACCTCCAGGCCCAGATCGCGCGCTGCCTGGATGCGAGTGGCGAGGTCCGGGATGCGGCGTCGGCGACCCTCGCCACCGCGCGACGCGACACCCACAGGCTGGCAACCGATCTGAAGAACCGCATCGAACGGGCACTCGACCACGCGGACATCGCACCGCATCTCTCGGATCACTACTACACGATCCGCAACGACCGCTTCGTGCTGCCGGTGAAATCGAATGCCAGGAGCAAGCTGCGCGGCATCGTCCACGACGCCTCCCGCTCGGGCACGACCCTGTTCATCGAGCCCGACGACATGGTCGAGCTCAACAACCGCCACCGGCAGGCGGAGCTGACCGTCGAACGTGAAATTCTGCGAGTGCTGCGGGAGCTCTCGGTGCATGCCGCCCGGGAATCCGTCACGCTTCGCTCGAATCTCGAGAGCCTCGCGAGCCTCGATCTGGCCTTCGCTCGCGGGCGCTTGTCGAAGCTTCTGGACGCCACCTCGCCGCGGGTCGAGAAGGCCGGCATCTTCGAGCTGCCCGGCCTTCGCCATCCGCTGATCCCCGCCGACGAGTGCGTCGCCAACGATCTCCGCCTGGGCCTGGACTCGAGCGTCCTGATCCTTTCCGGTCCCAACGCCGGGGGCAAGACCGTCGCGCTCAAGTCGATCGCCCTGGCGGCGCTCTTCGTGCGCGCGGGGCTGCACGTCGCCGCGGGTCCCGGTGCGCGAGTCGATCTCGTCGACCACGTATTCGCCGACATCGGGGACCATCAGGACATCCGAGAGAGTCTCTCGACCTTTTCCGCGGCCATGGCGAATCTGGCCAGGATCCTGCGCGAGGCCGACGAGAACTCACTCGTCTGTCTCGATGAAGTGGGCGTCGGAACCGATCCCTCGGAAGGCGCCGCGATCGCCCAGGCGACCCTCGAGGCCCTCGCTGACTGCGACGCCCGCAGCGTCACGACGACCCATTACAACCTCTTGAAGGAGATGGCGGAGGTCGATGATCGCTTCCAGAACGCGAGCGTCGAATTCGATCCCGAGACACTGGCACCGACCTATCGGGTTCACATCGGCGCACCAGGGGCCTCGTCCGCCACTACGGTCGCCGCGCGCATGGGCATGCCTCAGGGCGTGCTCGATCGCGCGTCGGCCCTGCTCGATCGCGAAGACCGACGACTCGATCGCATGCTCGCCCAGCTCGCCACCAGTCGCGCGGCTCTCGAGTCCGAAAAGACGGCGGCACAGACCCTGCGACTCGAGGGCGAGAAGGCGCGCGAGCAGTACCGAGCGAAGCTCGCGAGGCTTCAGGAACGTCGCGACAAGCTGTTTGGCGAGATGCGCCGCGAGCTCGACGATTCCTTTCGCGACGCACACGCCGAGGTCGCGCGCATCATCCGCGAGATGCAGCGGAAACCCTCTTCCCAGACGGCCGCCGGAGCGCGGGCGAAGCTCGAGACGCTGCGCGAGATCACGCAGCGCGAGCAGCGCGAGCAGGGCCTCACCCCCGAGCCCGTGGCAGACTCGCCGGCCGCAACGCCGATCGACTGGCCCAGGGCGCGGGTCGGGGATGCGGTGGGTACGCCAGGCGGTGTAACCGGCAAGTTGCTCTCTCTTCCCGATCGCAAGGGCCGCGTCATGGTTCAGGTGACCGGAGCCAAGCTGACCCTCAGCCGAGACCGGTTGTCCGCAAGCCCACGCCCAGCCCCCGAAGACAGGGAATCCGACCACAAGATGCATCGGCAGCGGACAGCCACTCCACCCCTCGGCCTCGGCGGGGTCCTCGAAACGGATCTGCGCGGCCTGCGCGTCGACGAAGCGCTCGAGTCACTCGAGAAGGCGCTCGAGCGCGCCGTCGCGGAAGGACGCGCCGAGCTTCTCGTGATTCACGGAATTGGCACCGGGGCGCTTCGCGAGGCCGTGCGGGAACAGCTACCGCGTTCGCCCTACGTCCTCGAAAGCCTCGAGGCGGCCAGCGAAGAAGGCGGCGCGGGGGCGACCCGTGCAATCCTGAGGAAGGACTGACCCAGTGCGAGTCGAGGATCCGGATTCCGACCAGGAGCCCGAGTCGGCAACGCCCGAGGATGCGGGTCCCGAGCACGGGCCCAGTGCAAATGAGCTCCTCGACGCGTTGTTCACGGATGCGGCTCTCTGGCCACTCCTGAGCGTGATCCTGATCAGCGTCGGCGCCATCGGAGCTGGCGTACTGGTGCTGGCCTTTGGCGACCGCAACGTTTTTGCGGCCGCCGCGCTGCTGCTGCTGGCAGGCATGACGATCGACGTCAGCATCCGTGCACGACGTGAGCCCAGCTATCGAATTCTTGCCAAGGCGGTGCTGGCGCTCTGGGCCTCGGCCACCCTGCTGGCGCTGGTCGCCGTGTTTGCGGGAATCACCTGACGCCCTTCTCTGGGGTAGTGGATGGGGTAGCGGACGGGGTAGTGGTCAGGGCAGCGGGCAGGCCGAAATCCTGAATCAGTGCATTCGCCGCTCGCTGGCCCGACAGACTCGCCGCCTCGAAGGTCGCACCCGAAAGATAGTCTCCAGCCCAGTAGAGTCGTCGACCGATCGAGCGCCGATCGCTCTGCACAGCCTGAAAACTCGCCAGACGTCGATAGTGCCCAACCCCGAAGAAGGGCACCGTGGCGCGCCCGAGGAGCGTCGCGATGAGGCGCCCAGCGACGCCCGGCATCGCGACCTCGAGAGAGCTCAAGATGTTCTTTGCCACGACGTCGTCCGCCATCTCGGCCCAACGCTTTGCGAAGGCGTCCCGGGCCAGGACGACAATCTGACTCTTGCCTTCGGGCACGCGAGCCTCGAATTGGCCGGGTTCGACCAGCAGCGACGCGATCGACGAGCCGTCACGCCGCGGGACACGGATCTCCTGGGGCAATCCGCTCTCCACGCCCTCGAGTGCAATGGAGAGCGTGACCAGCTTGCGTTCTTCGACACTGGCGAAGAAGTCCCGCTCAGCCGGCGTCAGCAGTGCGCCGCAGACGCGCGCGACCGTACTTGGGCCCAGCGCGATGACGATGGCATCGAAGCAGTCCTCGCGACGCTTGCCCAGAGCATCCGTCGTGTCCACGCGAAAGCCGCCCGCCGGCTCCTCGTCCAGCCGTTCGACCGCCGTCGAGAGCCGCAGGTCGAGACCCTCGGCCACCGCCTCGAGCAACTCGAGCAACGGACGACGCGGAAGCCCGGGCAACCCCGGGCGCGGCTCTCCGAGCCCCACCGAATGACAATGCTGAAGCAACGCCACGCGAGAGAGCTCTTCGACCGAGTCTCCATAGGCCGTCTGGATCTCGGGCGTAAGCCAGAACTCCAGCGCGCCGTTTCCGAAATACAGCCGGACGTGGTCGCCCAGGCTCCGATCGTCGTGGGCAGCGGCCCGTTCGGGATGCGACGCATCGAGCGAAGGCTCGTAGCGACTCATCAATCGGCCCCAGCGAAGTAGCTTGGCACGCTCGAAGAATTTCGGACCCGGAATGCGCGCCGCCCCCGAAAGGCTCAGAGCATCGACGGGGCGGGTCTCACCGTCCCGCAGCAGGGTCGCTTGTACGGGCCGCAGCGGCCACATCGAGTCGCCGAGTCCGAGCTCGAGCGCCCAACGCGCGAGCGACATGTCGCGCCCGCCGAGCACCGGCCAGGCGGCGTCCATCCAATGCCCATCGGCCCAGCGCCCCGCGGCGCGTCCGCCGATCTGCCCGCGCGCTTCGAAGACCGTGATCTCATGGCCGCGCCCCCGCAGCTCGCTGGCCGCGCGCAAGCCGGCCAGGCCCGCTCCCAGAACCGCAACACGTCCCCAGCTGGAATCCGTCGACTGCGTCATCGAGCCGCTGCGCGCCGCTCGGAAACAACGGCGAGCACATCGTGCAGCGTCTCGAAGGCGAGATAGGGATGGCTTCGTCGATCGAGCGCCGGCGCGAGGGTATCCTTTGCGAAAGCAAGGTCTGCTTCGAGGGCACCACACAGATCGGAGACGCGACCGTTGCCGATGTGGATGCAGAAGGCGTCGGGATTTTCCTCGCGATACTGCCCGATCAATCCCCGCTTGCAGCTGCCGGTTCCACACCCGCAGGCCTCGTTGGGGCGACCCGGTCGGAGCCGCCAGACGTCGCCCTCGAATTCGAGATGATTCGCACAGTACTCGAAGCAGATCTGATTCATCGCCTGCAACCGACGGAGATTCCATTCGAAGCCGTCGGACAGGATTCGAAAGGGCACCTGCTCCTGTTCACACCAATCGAGCAGCGCCCGGGCACCGGGATCCAGGTCGATCGTCTGGAGGAACGCATCGAGTTCCTTCTCCGAAAGCACGAATCCGTCGAAGAGCGCCACCGCATAGGTCCAGGGCGTGAACTCGCCGGCTTCGAATCGCTTCCAGAGGCGCTTGCGTCTTTCGCCGAGGCGCTCCTGCGCGAGGCTCGACCCCACGTCCTGAACGGAGAAGGTCCCGTCGAAATCGCAGAAGATCGCGAGGGGCTGATCAGCAGGGATGTTCGGGACTCGGACCTGGGCCATGTGGGTCTCCGGGCGGCATGCGGGCTGGTGGTAGCGCATTCGCGGAGCGCCGGGAACGCGTGGCCCCTTTGGGGATCAAACTGCGACGCGAAGCTGGATCGGCCCCCGATCCGCAACGCACGCCTCGCTGGGATCCGCGCACCAGGGCGCTCGCTCGCATCGACGCAGTGCGCCCCTCGCGGCAATTTGCGTCACTCGCCAGGCGGCGATGCCGGTGGAATGCAGAGCTCCTGCGGCGGCCTTTCCCTCGACTGAACCCGCAACACGCCGAGCCCGTCGAGAGAGCCTTCAGGGGGATTCTGCCCCACTTGGCACGAACATTGCTCTCTCTCAGGGGATTGTTCGCAGGTACTAGGTGGTCGCGAGGAGCGGCACCCTTCCGGCGCCCGGGCTGGCTACCCCTCCCTTCGCACACTGCGTGCGAGGAGTCAGCCCGGGCGCTCTGCGTTCAAGCTTCCTCGCACCCACACCCCCGCTGACCGGCCCGGGTTCGGCCTCTGCAACCCTCCTCTCCACCCCCTCCACATCCCTCCACACCCCCTCCACCCCTGCAACCCACAGCCGCAGCGAGCGGTACACTGCGCGTTCAATGGGGGCTCGCAGATCCGATCGCAATCCGAGCTGGCCGGCGGGCATCCCGCCGGTCCTGCCGTCACCGAAACGCCTGCGGCGCGCAAGCGGCGTCTTTCGGCTGCGCGAGGGCATGGCCATTGCGCTGCCCGCGTCGCGGGAGCCCCTCGATCGTCGACTCCTGGTGGCCGCGAGCCAGGCACGCGACGAGATCCTCGAGCGTTTCGGACTCGCACTGCGGATCGAAAGGAGCCGGGCGCCCAGGCTGACGGAGCCCGGCATCCGCTGCCGACTCGACAAGCGCGCCGCCCTCCGAGTGCGCGCCGACACGGCTCCCGACGCGTATCGATTGAGGGTGCGCACGAAGGGTGTCGAGATCTCGGCCCCCAGCCCCGACGGCCTCCGCCATGGCCTCCAGACACTCGTGCAGCTGACCATGCGCGGCGGCCGAATTCCCGCGCTGGAGATCCTGGACCAACCGGATTTCCGCGATCGCGGCCTGATGCTCGACGTGTCGCGCGGCAAGGTACCGAGTCGCCAGACTCTCGAAGACCTGGTCGAAGTCTGTTCGCGTCTGCGTCTCAATGTGCTGATGCTCTACATCGAGCACACCTTTGATTTCCGAAGCCATCCCGAGATCGGTGCGAACGCGAGCCCCCTCGACGCGCAAACAATCCTCGCGCTGGATGCCTTCGCCGCAGATCGCGGTGTGGAGCTCGTGCCCTGCCTCCAGTCCCTGGGACATATGGAGCGGATACTTTCCCTGGATCGTTATGCGCCTCTGGCCGAGAACGAACGCCGCTGGTCACTCTCACCCGCACTGGCTGGAACCTATCAATTGCTAGGCGAATTATACGACGAATTCCTGCCACTCTTTCGGTCTCGACGTTTGAACGCCAACTGCGATGAGCCCTTCGATCTCGGGCGGGGCCGGTCGGCTGCCATGGCTCGGCGCCTGGGCCCCGGTGGCGTCTTCGCGGCCCACGTCGAGAAGTTGCGGCGGCTGGCGGGTGCCCATGGCAAACAGCTCATGATCTGGGCCGACTTTGCGCTCCAGCATCCCGAGCAACTCGACGCGCTACACCGGAACATCGTAATGCTCGATTGGTGGTACGAGGCCGAGTTCGACGCGAATCTCATTGGAGGGTTGCGGCGAAAGGGCTTCGAAGTCTGGGGCTGCCCGGGAACCTCGAGCTGGAATTGCCTGTTTCCCCGCATCGAGAACGCGGAGCGTAATGTGGCGCGTTGGGCGGAGGCGGGCCGTGCCCATGGCGCAAAGGGCTTACTGAACACGGATTGGGGAGATTTCGGCCACTACAACGCGCTCGGCGTCTCGCTGCACGGCTATGCCTGGGCGGCGCAACAGAGCTGGTCGGGCCAACCGAATCGACGCGCTTTCGATCGCGCCTTCGACCGGCAGCTGTTTGCGACTTCGAACGCGAAACTGGCTCGAATCTACCGCAAGCTCGGTGCGATTCACGACGCGGGCTTCAGGGTCTTCAACGGCTCGGCGCTGCAGTATCTGTATTTCGACCCACTCCAGCGCAGCTTCTTTCTTGGCCATGCACGTCGCAACGCGCTGGAGCGCAGTGCGCGGCGCCTCGACCGTGTAGTCGAAGACATCGACGCCCTTTCGATCGACGAGACGCGAAACGACTTTTCGGGAATCGCGCTCCGGGAGATCCGCTGGGCCGCATACGCCACGCGGCTCTCGATCGAGAAAGGACTGGTTGCTCTCGATTTCAACCTCTGGCGCAAATCACCATCGAGCTGGGAGGCAAACGACCGGCGCGCACTCGGGCGTCGGCTGGATGAACTCGCTGAGCAACAGACACGCCAACTCTCGGAGCTGGAGACTCTGTGGCTGGCTCGCAATCGGATCTCGGATTTCGCACGGACTCGGAGTCGAATCCGCCGATCGGCGACGAGCCTGCGCCGCGGCGCCCGCCAGCTCCGCGCGAACGCTCCACCGCGCCCCGCCCAAAGCTTCGAGTTGACCCTCACGAGCGTCGCCAACGAGATTCGAGGCGTCACCCGTCGCTAGCAGGCTAGAGGCCCGGCCGGAAGGTCCGCATCACCCGTGATGTCTACTGCGGCGGCGCAAGACCCGCCGCGCCACGCCAGCCAGATAGATCGAACCTGTCGCACACAGCCGAATCCCGGGCGGCAACCCCGCGCGGGCGCGCTGGGCGGCCTGTTCCGGATCGTCGACAACCTCGAGCGGCAGCGTCGGAGCGCGCTCGCGAACGAGCTGGGCCAGCACTCGAGGAGGCAACGATCGCAACGGCTCCGCCCGGGTCACCCAGACCCGCCGGGCCGAAGGCAGCAGTGCCTCGAGCACGCCGTCGAGATTCTTGTCCGCCGACACCGAGAGCAGTAGCTCGAATCCCTCCGGCGCGATCTGCGAGAGCACCGCCGCCAGCGCCCGCGCTGACTCCGCAGTATGGGCCGAGTCGATGATGACCTCGGGATCGCCCTTCAGGATCTCGATCCGCCCCGGCAGCCGACGTTTGGCGAGGGCGCTCTGCGCCGCCCGAACGATCGCCGCCTCGGGATGTCGGCCCAGCGCCCGAACGCACTCCACCGCCAAGCCCGCATTCACGAGGGCGGGTCGACCGGACATGGCGAGGACCGCATCGAACTCGAAGCCTCCCCCGGCCCGAAATCGCATCCGCTGCGGATTCCACGCGAAGATGTCCGGATCGGCCGGATCGATGATCCGAGCGACGTCGAAATCGTCTCCGCAGGCCCGCATCGGCGCGCCGACGGCCCGGGCCCGCGATCGGATCACGAGATCAGCTTCGACTCGGAGCTCGCCCAGAATCACCGGCGCTCCGGGCTTCAGGATGCCGGCCTTCTCGGCCGCGATCTCGGCTTCGGTCTCTCCGAGCTTGTCCGTGTGTTCCAGCTCGATACTGGTGATGCAGGTGACGGCGGGCGTAACGATGTTGGTCGAGTCGAGCCGACCTCCAAGGCCGACCTCGATGACCGCCCGATCCACACCGGCCTCGGCGAAGAGCAGAAACGCGACGGCCGTGGTGGCATCGAAGAAGCTGGGGCGCGTCTGCGCGGGTCCACCGCGCAACACCTCGACCTCCACCCGAACGCGGTCGACCGCAGAAACCAGCCGTGCTTCATCGATCGACCTGCCGTCGATCCGGAAACGTTCGACCCAACTCTCGAGATGCGGCGAGGTGAACGTGCCGACGGAGTCACCGAGGGCGAGCAGAATCGCCTCGGCAAAGAGACAGGTCGAGCCCTTGCCCTTCGACCCCGCGACGTGAAGCACCTGGAGCGCTTCGTGGGGGCGCCCCAGTGCGTCGAGCAGCGTGCGAACCGGTGCCAGATCGAGCCGGGCGTAGCTATAGCCCGGACGCCGCTCGTGGTTGATCAAACCCTCGAGATAGCTCGTCGCCTCGGCCAGGGTCTCGAGTTTTTCTTGGCGGTGCTCGCTCATGACCCATCCAGGGATTGGATCCCAGAGCTTCGTCCAAAATGAAGAAGGCGGCCAATTGCTTGGCCGCCTTCTCGAATACACCTCTGTGGGTCCTGCCTCGACGCCCCGCGAACTCTGCAGAGCGGGGCAACGGGGAGACGACCCCGGGATCGCAGGGCTACTGGATCATGTACTTCTGGCGCTCACGATAGGCTTTGAGCGCCGGGCTCGTCGACTCGATCGAGGGGTAGAAATACTTGACGGCGTGGCCACAATCCTGGCACACGCGGTAGCAGAACTTGAAGCCTTCGACTTCGCGAATCGAGCCCACATTCAAGCGGCTCCCGTCGGTGCAGCAGGCCGAGGCACGCGTCGGTGAGACGATCCTGCGCGGATAGTCGTTCTTGGGGGCATCCGAATCCGAATATTCGATAATGCTCTTTGTCAGCCGCTGTGACCGTTCTTCTGAGTTCTTCTTCCGGATATTGCTACCGATTCTTCTCAAAGGTGGCTCCTCTCGTCTTTGCGCGCCTCGTGGACGACCTGTTGGACGGCCTCCCCAACGCTCTCGTGAACGCTCGAGTGGCCCGAATGGGGTTCAGCCTCTGGTCCAGATCCTCGACCTCACGTCGAGTTCCTTGAGCAGGGCACTCAGATTCTCGAAGGGCCGCTCACATGGCGGTCCATCGGTTGCCCAGAGTCGGCTCGCCTCGGACACATCGGCGAGTTCCAGAAGCAGGGAACTTCGCGTGCCGTAACGCTCCGCCACATGGACGCATGTCGATTCGAAGCCGCTCTCTCCAGCGTCTTCAGTGTGCTTTTCGACATGATGCTCTCGACAGATACCAGCCAGATTCTCGAAGAGATCGCCACTGGATTCCGTCAACAACTCTTCGACGCGCTCTCGGATGCGCGTCAGCTTCCTCGCTCTCGGTTGATCCGAATCGCCAGAGTCAGGCGGCTCGGATTGCGCGGCTCCGATCACCGCGTCGATTCTCTCGTCTTTTCTCTCGTCTTCCACGTTGCCGACGACGTGGACCCCCGGCTCGAGGGCCCAGCTTCGCGGCCGATCGCGGTACACCGTCAGCCATGCCCGATGCGAATCTGCGACGAGCAATTGGAACGGATTGTATGCGTACTCCTCCAGCTTCCCGACTGCTGCCACCGCGTCCGCCGCCGACCCTGCGTCCAGCGCGGCCATCACGACCTCGCCTCGGGATCGAGCTCCGGGCCTTCCGACGGGCCCCGACGCCAGCAACGCTTCGTCTGACAGCTGTCCAGCGCTCCTCGAGCTCTCACAGCGTTCAGGGTCGTCAAAGCCCACGGAGACGGTCGATCCGGGACCGGGCCCAGCCACGAGCCCCTCCGAGGGGCGAAGATTCGTCAGTCCGGCGAAGACGCCACGCCCGTTGAGCCCGAGCCAGGTGCCACCCGCTTCGAGATCCAGCGGCGCCAGAATGGGCCCGCTGTCTCGCATCCTCAGAGCCGGCCCAGCAGCAGGCCGATCGAGAAATTCATCCCTGTTCGCCGCAACCACCAGCGGCCTGCCCGGCACGCAGCGGTGGAGCACGATCAACGTACACATGACGGTCCCCGCCGTCTTTTCGAAACCGCTCTAACCCGCGAACCTGCGACCAGACGCGCTGCGCGGCTTCGAGCTTGGCTTCAAAGTCCAAGATCCCGAGACCACGACAGCCATCGGCGAAAATCGAGCGCCGTAATCTAGCTCGTTTCTTGTGAAAATTCAACGAAAATTCTTAGGAAAATCAGATACATGGCAGAATATCGAGGACTTGGAGCAGCCTCCGCCGATCGTTGCTCTAGGGTTGCGGTGCAAACGCATCGACGCGGGCGAGACGGTGCATGATGCGCCCAACCGCTTCGAGCGTGACCAGGCCGACGCTCTGGAAGGTCGAGGCCGAATTCGCAAGCAGGACCGGCTGCGCCTCGAGCTCGGGCCGGGCCCAGGCTTCGTCGACGAGCGCGAGAATGCGGTCGACCGACCGCCGCCTGAGACCGAGATGCAGGCTCGGCGGGGAGGCCCAGCCACCATCGCTCGGAAAGGTCGAGTCGAAGCCGAGGGCCGAGGCGCTCTGCCAGAAAACATCCCGGTAGACGGGATACGACCGAAGGTCGCGAGCGAACCGGAGACCGGGCCGCGCCGGCGCATCGAACACCAGGACCCCGCGCAGACGCTCGAGATCGCCTTCCGCAACGAGCGCTCTCGCCAGGCTCTCGCCGGCTGCGACGATCCGCTGCCGGGCCTTCATCGGGCTGTCCACCGGCAGCCAGATTCCCGACCTCTTCTGCCCGACCTGCCCAGCGTACACGTCGCCGGCGGCCGGCCGAGTCTCGGCCAGAGCGAATTGCAGCGTATAGCGGGGACGCTGTTGGCAGAGCACGCGCGCCAACTCGAGCAGCAGCGCTGCACCTGAATCACCAATCCACTCGTCGCGCTCGAGATCGGGATAGGCAGCCACGAGAAGCAGGGCATCGGGCGAATCGCCTGCAATTTCCGCCACCAGATGACGCAGCCCAGCGTCGGCCGCCACGCGAACCGTCGCGCCCGCCGCTCTGAATTCCCGAGTCAGGTAGCGGCGGGCCAGCCCGTCCGCCTTGGATCCCGGCAGACGAGGTCCCAGGGCGGCCAGGGAAACGGCGTGCGCCTGCGCAACTTCCCCGGAGAATCGGTTGGACGGTCCGCTCAGCCGCGGCGACGGCGGCACCGCGGAGCAGGCGATCGCCAACAGGGCCACGATGAGCCCGCGGGGGACCAGCGCATTCCAGTGCGATCCGGATCGAACCGAGAGCCCCCACGCCCACGCGATCGACCTCATGAGCATGCCTGAGGCAGAATGCGTTGCACCCGGAGCAGAATCCTTGCCACATATCGGCACTGAGAGACACATTCCTCGTAGGCCCGCTCCTCGCGGGGCTTTTCGAAAGTCGGAGGTAGAGCCCTACCCTGAGGGCTCTACCTCCCTTTCCGGTGTTCGCCGAGCCCCGACCGGGCGACGCTTCGCACCGGCGAGTCATCTCGGGCCAGGCCTCTTGCCCGTGCAGGCGGCTTCGAATCGCTGCTCGGCATCCCCAGTCCCACGACAACCCCCGTCCCAAATTGGCTGCCTCACCCGGTCCCGACGGGTTCAGACACAGCATGACGCGCGTATTGAGCGCGGCTTTGACAGGCGTCCAGGGCGCCCCGATCGAAGTCGAAGTTCGAATCTCTTCTCAACTGCCGCGCGTCGAGATCGTCGGCCTGCCCGAGGCCGCCGTGCGCGAGTCCGTCTCTCGAGTTCGCGGTGCGATCGCCGCCACGGGCCTGAACTTCCCCGATCGGCGCGTCACGGTCAATCTCGCCCCGGCTGAACTTCGAAAAACCGGCGCAGGTCTCGACCTGCCGATCGCCATCGGGGTGCTCGCGGCGAGCGGCCTGATCGAGGCGAACGCTCTGTCGCGCCGCGCTTTTGTCGGCGAACTCGCGCTCGACGGCCGACTCCGAGCGACGCGGGGGACCCTCGCGGCCGTTCTGGCCGTCCGAGACGCAGGCGCGACCGAGGCCATCGTACCGACCGTGAGTGCCCAGCGCGCCTGCCGCGCGCCGGGAATCCAGGTCTTCGGAGCCGAGCATCTGACCCAGGTTCTCGCGCATCTGGCCGGCGAAATGGCGCTGCCCGTGGTGCAGCCGCAGGCTTGCGCCCAAACGGGTGCAGGCCAGGCCACACGGGAAGCAGAATGCCTCTCGGACATACGCGGTCAGAGCCACGCCAAGCGCGCACTCGAAGTCGCAGCGGCCGGCGGCCACGGCCTGTTGCTGATGGGGCCACCCGGGACGGGCAAGACACTTCTTGCAAGACGCCTTCCCGGGCTGCTGCCGCCCCTGGCAGCGACCGAGTGGCTCGAGTCGTTCTGCATTCTCGACGCCTCGGATCTGCTGGCACCGGATCAGGAGATCCCCGACACGCCACCGTTTCGCGCGCCGCATCACAGCGCGAGCGCGGCGGGACTGCTCGGGGGTGGCAACCCGATTCGGCCTGGCGAGGTCACCCTCGCTCACAACGGCGTGCTCTTCCTCGACGAATTGCCGGAATTCGATCGGCGCTGCCTCGAGTCGATGCGCGAGGTTCTCGAACAAGGAGTCGTGCGCATCGCTCGGGCGAATTTTCGCTGCGAGCTACCCGCGCGATTTCAGCTGATCGCCGCGGCCAACCCGTGTCCCTGTGGCTATTACGGATCGCCGGACCGGGATTGCCGCTGTGACGACGCCACCCTGGCTCGCTATCGCAGACGCCTGTCGGGACCGCTGCTGGACCGAATCGACCTCTCGATCCAGCTCGGCGCGGTGCCCTGGTCGATCCTGCGTGGCAAAGCTTCGGGGCCCTCGACCCAGGAGGTTCGGCAGCGCGTGGCGAAGGCCCGAGATCGACAACGGGCGCGACACATCCCTAACAACGCGGCGATTCCCGATGCGCGCCTGGACGATCTCGTCCGGGCCGATCACGCGGGACTCGAGCTACTGGGGCAAGCCGTCGAGGGCCTGCATCTGTCGGCTCGTGCGGCGCGGCGGGTGCTGCGGGTCGCACGCACGGTTTCAGATCTCACGGGCCGCGAGACCACCGGCTCGGAAGCGATCGCAGAGGCACTGCAGATGCGCCACGCCTTCTGAAATCGATCCCCACCCGGCTCCAATCTGAACATCGGCTGTCGAAAAAACGTCACCGGCGCTCAAATTCGGCGGCCGGGACCGCTGCCTGCTGATGCGACGGAGTCCTCTCGTGGACCTCGCGCCAGCCTGACTGCATGCCTGCACATCCGGTTCCGCTCAGCGGCGACCCATTGCACATGCCGAATCGGCACGGGTCATGCATCGCTAGAAGTCATGCACTGAGAAGATCCCGAAACCAGAACACGCAGCAACGTGTGGGAACAGTGGAGAAGTCGCAGCATGGCCCAGCCCATCCAATCGATTCCGGTCGACCACAACCCGCGCATCCAGGTGATCGACGCCAATCCCAAACAGCCCGCCCTCCCGCTGACCCTGCTCGAACTCGTCCAGGCCGTGAACGAGGTCAGCGACAGCGAAAACGAACTCATCAGCACCGTGGTCTACATGCTCCGCTCCGGCCGGATCCAGCTGGCAGGTAGCTTCCGGGACGAGTCCCTGGACGGGTTCTACGATTGAGGTCATGAGCGGGCAATCGCATGGACGCGCTGCGAGCCCGCCCCTGCGCCGAATCGGCGCGTCGGGCGACATGGCGTGCTCGAGCCGCGAGAGCCTCAGCCCGCGAGAGCCTCAGTCGCCGGCACAGTCGGCGCAGTGTCCGTAGAGCTCGTGGCGATGGCGCACGATCTGGAATCCATGCCGCTTGGCGATTTCGTCCTGTGCATTCTCGATGATCTCGCATTCGAACTCGACGATCTTCCCGCATCGGATGCAGACGAGATGGTCGTGGTGCTCGTGCTCGGTCTCGTAGCGAGTGATCCCATCGTCGAAATGACGCTCGGTGGCGAGACCCGCTTCGACTAGCAGCTTCATCGTTCGATACACGGTTGTGTAGCCGATGTTCGGGTACTGTTGGCGAACGCTGAGATAGAGATCCTCGCTCGTCAGATGTCGTCGAGCGTCGAGAAACACGTTCAGAATCAGCTCACGTTGCTTCGTGTGCTTGAGATGATTTTTCTCGAGATAGGCAGCCAGCGCCTTCAATTCGACTTCGTGGGCCATTGCGAGAGGGTATCACCGATGCCGCCGACAAGCCGCCGCTACTCGAGAAGCTCCTCTGCGCGTGATGCGAGATCGTCGTCGAAGTCCTCAGAGAGGATGCGAATCTGGCGTTTCAGGCCGCCTTCGACCTCGAGGGTAGCGTCGTCCTTTTGACGCAGCAGATCGTCGAGGACAGTCACGCTGATTTCCTTCTCGCCGGCGTCGAGAAAGATCGATGCGAGCTCGGCGCTCTTCGGGGGGCCGATCGCGGCCAGATAGGCGCGACATGCCGCGGCCAGATCAGTGGAGCCGTGCGCCGCGCGAACCGCGTTCGCCAATTCCAACCCCTCCTGACCACCCTTCTCTTCGGTGAAGAGTGAGTCAGCGACCTTCATGGCATCGCGGCTGCGTTTTTCGTCTTCGGCTCGCGCGCGCCCACCACGAGGCGGACGCGCGCCGCCTTCACGACGCAAGCGGTCGCGCTCACTGTAGGTCAGTTTTCGATCGTCACCCGCCATGTTGCTTCCTCTCGGCATCTTCGTTGGCCTGCGTCGCATCGAGTCGTTCGAGGTTGCGCCGCGCGGCGCGATTGTCGCAGTCCAGATCCACGGCGTGTTCGAAGGCCAATCGCGCGCGCTCGATCTGCCCGCCCGCCCAATAGGCCAGACCCAGATGATTGCGAATCTCCGAGGCCCGGGGCACGAAATGTGCAGCGCGTTCGAGCTCCGCAATGGCACGAGTCGATTCGCCCCGCTCGAGCGCCTCGCTTCCCTCGGCGTAATGTCGCGCACCTCGAATCGAACGAACAGGAGTCGATTCGCAGGCGATGAGCGGAAGCATCGGCACCAGGAGCAGGAGCGCTGCGGCAAGCCGACTCGTAAAGGACCGCAGGCAGCGCCCGCTCCTGGAGACCGAATCCTGCTCCCCTGTCCGGGGATGTTGTTGCCGCGAGATCGACTCCGACTCCAATTCCCTGTCCACTCGAGTGTGCCCCTGTCTGCCTCGCCCATCCAATCGATCAGCAACGGAGCGCGGCGCCCGCGCGCGCAATTGCCCCGACCTCGCAGGCATGGTACCAAGATCCGCAAGGACCCGAGGCGCTGGAAGTCATTTAATCGCAGCGCGTTGACCGCGGCCCGCGAAGTCAGACTCGGGGGGGCGTAAGGACCAAGGGACCGAGAGACCAAGAAATCGAGAGATGAACCGCGTCTGTTCATCCCATAGCTCGAGTCGAATCCCACCGACGGAGTTCGAACTCAAACTCCACGGCAATTATTGTAGCTGTTGTTGTATGCAGTTGTTGCAGTTGCAAGAGTCGATAAGAGTGGAAGAGAGTTGAAACCGAGGGCCGCAGACGCGCAAGCGTGCAGCCCTCGGTCTTTCGAGCTTCGAGTTCCGCAGCGGAGACGATGATCCAGAGAGGAATCGTCGCGGGGACGGCGATGGCCATCGGACAAACGAACCTCTCGGATGAGGATCCCGAAACCGCGGGCACGGCGACGCCCACAGCCAACTCGCAGGAGGGCGGATTTCGGGAGGTCGCACTCCTCGCCTACCCGCTCGTCTTGACCCAGATGTCCATCACCGCGATGGGCGTCGTGGATTCGATCATCGTCGGTCGGCTCGGCGCCGCGCCGCTGGGCGCCGTTGGGCTGGGGGGAATGTGGGTCTGGACCGTGACCTCTTTCTTCGTCGGGACCTCGATCGGAGTGCAAACCTTCGTCGCGCAGAGTCACGGCGCGGGCCGCACTCGAGACTGTGGCCCCTGGTCCTGGCAGGGGCTGGCCTCGATCGTACCCCTGGCTGCATTGGCGGCGATCGCCATCGGATTGGGTGCCAACCTGATCGTCGATTGGCTGGCACCGAGCGAAGCACTGGCTCCACTCGCGAGCGGATATATGCGCGCACGCTCGATCGGCATCGTCGGCATCACGGCCGCCGTTTCGATGTCGTCCTTCTTTCGGGGGATCGGCGACACCCGCACCCCGCTATACGCCACCGTCGCCGTGAACATCGTGAATCTCGTTCTCGACCTGGGCCTCGTCTTCGGGCACTTCGGCTTGCCCAAGCTGGGCGTGGTCGGCGCGGGCCTGGCCACATCGATCTCGGAGTGGCTCTATTTCGTGATCCTGGCGTATCTCTTCCTGCGCCCCTCGCTAGCCGAAGAATTCAATACCGGGTTTCGCGCACCGGTCTGGGACGAAATCAAACGCCTGTGGCGAATCGGCATTCCGATCGGTGGTCAGTGGATTCTCGAGATGCTCTCCTTCGCGCTCTTTACGACCCTGGTCGCGCGGATGGGCGATGCGGCCCTGGCCGCGAGTCATGCATTCATCCAGCTGCTGAGCCTCTCGTTCATGCAGGCGACCGGGATCTCCACCGCCGCCTCGACACTCGTGGGTCGCTATATCGGCGCCGGCAAGCTGCAACGGGTCGACCGCAGCTTCCGATCTTCAATCGTGCTGGGAAGCCTGCTCGGAGGGCTGATCGCGGGCCTCTTTCTGCTCGTCCCGGATCTATTGATCGGAGTCTTCTCGAAGGACCCGGCGGTGCTTGCCTACGGTCGTCCGCTGCTTGCGATCGGCGCCCTCTACCAATTTCTCGACGCGATCGGCATCGTGACCGACGGCGCGTTGCGCGGGGCGGGCGATACGCGCTGGCCCTTCGTCGTGCGATGCACCCTGTCCTGGGCCGTCTTCCTGCCCGCAGCCTATCTGATGGCTTTTCCGTTGGGTGGGGGACTGACCGGCGCCTGGCTCGGCGGACTCGTGCACATCACGCTGCTCGCAGTCTTCCTGATCCGGCGTTTCCACTCTGGAGCCTGGCGGACAATCACGATCTAGCGGGTATGCTGCCGACACGGGCAAAGCGGAGTGACGCGGCCGATCGGGTCGATTCGACAGATCTCGCCTACTCGCAGGGCGCAGGACAGAGGGCACAGGACGAAGGACAAAGGCAAAATGAAGGCAAAGCCGTAGTGAAAGTGCTCGTGACCGGAACCGCTGGATTCATCGGCGCTGCCGTCGCGGACGCGCTTCTGAAGCGCGGCGACGACGTGATCGGCGTCGACGAGATGAACGACTACTACGATGTCGCGCTCAAGCGTGCTCGACTGGAACGCATCACCTCAAACGACCGCTACCGGCATTTTGAGTTCGATCTGGCGGACTACGACAGAACGCTCGAACTCTTTGCCAGCGAAGGGCCGCAACGCGTTATCCATCTCGCGGCTCAGGCCGGCGTGCGCTACTCGATCGAACAGCCACGCGCATATGGAAATGCCAACTTGACCGCTTTCCTGAATATCCTCGAAGGCGCTCGACACCACGAGATCGAACACCTCACTTATGCATCGAGCAGCTCCGTCTATGGAGGCAATACAAAGACGCCCTTCTCAGAACGCGATCCGGTCGACCATCCCGTAAGCCTCTACGCCGCCACGAAAAGGGCCAACGAGTTGATGGCCCACAGCTATTCCCATCTGTATCGATTGCCGACCACCGGGCTTCGTTTCTTTACGGTCTACGGACCCTGGGGCCGCCCGGACATGTCCCCCTTTCTCTTCGTTCAGAAAATCCTTGCGGGTGAACCGATCGACGTCTTCAACCATGGCGACCATCAACGCGACTTCACCTATATCGACGACATCGTCGAAGGCGTCGTCCGCACGAACGACCACACCGCAACGGCTTGCGACGACTACGACGCCTCTTCTCCGGACGCATCTCGAAGCAACGCGCCCTGGCGCATCTACAACATCGGCTGCGAGAGGCCCGTCGAATTGCTCCGGTATGTCGAGGTGATAGAGGAGTGCACGGGCAAGAAGGCGATCAAGAACATGCTTCCGATGCAGCCGGGAGACGTGAAGGCGACCTGTGCGGATGTATCGGCGCTGGCCGAAGCGGTGGGCTATCGACCGAAGATCGCGTTAGAGGAAGGGATGGCCCGATTCGTGAGGTGGTATCGGGAGTTCTACGGGGCGTAGCGCCGATCGACGGCCAGTCGTTGCGGCCACCACCCATCCAACAACACCCACGGAGACTGGCCCGGCGCAACGAAAGCAAACAATCCCGCTCCGCTCCTAGTCGAGTCCGACCTGCCGGCGAAGCTTCGCAAGATCGTCGCGGCTCGCATCAAAGAGCCCGCGCTCCGTGATCAAGCCCGTCACATAGCGTGCCGGTGTCACGTCGAAGGCGGGATTCGCCACCGGGCTGTCTGCAGAGAAGAGTGCAATCCGCTCGATCTTTCCGTCTCCGGACAACCCCGTCATCTCGCGTACCTCGGCCGGGTCGCGCTCCTCGATCGGAATCTCGAGCAGCCCATCCTCGATATTCCAATCGATCGAAGACACCGGCAGCGCCACGTAGAAGGGCACTTTGTTCGCCTCTGCAGCCAGCGCCTTCAGATAGGTTCCGATCTTGTTGCACACGTCGCCCGCTGCCGTCGTTCGATCGCTGCCGACCAATACAACGTCGACTAGGCCTCGCTGCATCAGGTGACCACCCGCGTTGTCGACGATCAACGTGTGGGGCACGCCGTGCTCACGCAGCTCGAAGGCCGTGAGACTCGCACCCTGGTTTCGAGGACGGGTCTCATCGACCCAGACATGAACCGGGAGGCCTGCATCGTGTGCCTTGTAGATGGGCGCCAGGGCCGTGCCCCAATCGACCGTGGCGAGCCAGCCGGCGTTGCAGTGCGTAAGAATCTGGAGGGGCTCGTCCGCGGCCTTGGCCGCCGCCAACTCCTGCAGCAGCACGAGCCCGGTGACACCGATCGTCTCGCAGGTGGCGGCATCTTCGTCACAGATCGCAATCGCTTCGGCTCGAGCCACCGCCCAGCGGTCGGCCGTTTCGAGAGGCACCACCGCCCGGACCACCCGGTCGATCGCCCATTTCAAGTTGATGGCCGTCGGGCGGGTCGCGAGCAGCGTGTCCGCCGCGCGATCGAGCCCGGAGTCGCTGGGATCCTCCAGCAGGCCGAGCGCAAGGCCGTGCGCGGCCGTCGCGCCGATCAGGGGGGCGCCCCGGACCCGCATCGTCCGAATGGCCTCCGCCGCCGAGGCGAGATCGGTGATCGCCCGAATCTCGAAGCGGTGGGGAAGCAGCGTCTGGTCGATGATCTGCAGAGCCGCGGTCGCGTCGTCGAGCCAGATCGATCGGTAGTGCTTGCCTGCGATCCGCACCGACGGCTAGTCGCCCTTGAACTCGCAGAGCCAGTGGAGCTTGCAGCCAAGCTTCTCCAACCGTTGGACCCCACCGAGATCCGGAAGGGCGATCACGAAGCTGCATTCCACGACCTCGGCGCCGACCTCGCGAAGAAGCTCCACGGCGGCCTCGGCCGTGCCCCCCGTCGCGATCAGATCATCGACCACCAGCACCCTCTGGCCGGCTTCGACCGCGCCGAGATGCATCTCGATGCGATCGCTTCCGTACTCGAGATCGAAGTCCCGTCCGATCGTCTCCCCGGGGAGCTTTCCCGGTTTGCGCATCGGAACGAACCCGAGGCCCATCTGGTAGGCGACCGCCGTGCCGAAGATGAAGCCCCGGGCCTCGATGCCGACGATCAGGTCGACGCCGTTGTCCGCGTGGCGGTCGGCGATGCCATCGACGGCGAGACGGAGACCCCTCGGATTCCGGAGCAGAGTGGTGATATCGCGGAACTCGATACCCGGCTTGGGGTGGTCGGGGATGGTGCGGATCAGGGATCGGAGGCTTGCCATCAGGGGAATCATCCGGACTCGCACCCGAGCGGACTCGGGACGGTCGAAGCAGACTTCGGGCGCGTCCGAGTATCGCCGGGATGGGCACGATTCGCCTCCTCAGTTGGAGGCGGGTCGCACCGCGGCGAGCTCGCAGAGACTCGATTTCGACGCGACGCCCCAGCCGCGAGCCCCAAGGGGAATCGCGGCGATCGAGAAGCCAGCACTGCGGGTGGATCGACCCGTTTGCCGGGAATCCGGCCCAGACCCATACTTGTGACGCCTCATGGTCCCCGCGCCGTGAACCGAACAGAAACCCTCGTCGCGGGGTCCCGTCCTCACCACAGCTCACTCCACCTCACCACAATGGAGCGAATTCCCTTGAATCGTCTGCAGGTTGCGGCCTACCATGCCGTCCCGATCTCCGCGCAAAACCTCCTGTGTACTGCCGACGGGTACCGGAGGTCTCGCCACCGGTTTACCTCTTATTTCAAGGCCAGACTGGCCGAGTGGGAGAAGACCGCTCATGACCCCATCGAAAAGCACCACGCGCGCCAGTGGGCCGCGCTCCAACAGCTGATCCGCCGCGCGCGGAGTCAAACACGCTACTACGAGTTCCTCCCCCAGGTCGTCGAGGCGAGCGATCCCGCAACGGCGCTCGAGAGGACACTCAAGGAAATCCCGGTTCTGGAGAAGAGCGTCTACCGAGCGCGGACGAAAGACTTTCTCGCCGCCGACATGCGCCCATCCGACTACGTCGAACGATCGACCTCCGGCACGACGGGCACCGCGTTGCGGATTTTCGCCAGCAACGACCGTTTCGCCGAGAACTACGCGGCTGTCTGGCGTCAGCGTCGCAGCTTCGGAGTCACACGCGGCGATCCCTTCCTGGCGTTCACCGGACAGATGACGACGCCGACGGCTCAGAAAAAGCCCCCTTTCTGGCGCTTTGACCGCCATTCGAACCGTACGCTCTTCTCGATCTACCACATGTCGCCGGAGAACCTGGCGGCCTACATCGATCCGATCCATGAGCTCCCGGCAGCCTACGTCGAGGGGTACCCCTCCGCGCTCCATATAGTCAGCCGCGCCATGATCGACGCCGAACGCTGTCTGCCGCCCGGACGTCTCAAGGCGATCTTCACCTCCTCCGAATCCCTGCTATCGCATCAACGCGCCGCGATCGAGACAGCCTTCGCCGCCCCCGTCCGCGACCACTATGCGGCGACCGAGCACGTCGTCTCGATGGCGGCTTGCGAAGTCAACGGGCTCCACGTCGACATGGAGTTCGGGATCGTCGAGGTCGAGGCTCAGGAGGAGACCGACGAGTGGGTCCGCGGACCGCTGATCGTCACGGGTCTCGGCCGACCGGCCGCTCCCATGATCCGCTACCGGATCGGCGACGTCGGCACGCGCTCGAAGAAGCCCTGCTCGTGCGGCCGGCCGGGCGATGTCTTCCTCGACATCGACGGACGCATCGAGGACTACATCGTGACGCCCGATGGTCGCCAGGTAGGCCGCATGGACCATGCCTTCAAGGGGCGTTTCGACATCACCGAGGCGCAGATCGTGCAGAGTCAAATCGAAGAACTCCGGGTCCTGGTCGTTCCTGGGGGCGACTGGAACCACGACAGCCAGCAGCGACTCCACCGCGAGCTCCATCAGCGGCTCGGAGCGAAGATGCGCATCGACATCGAGCTGGTCGATCAGATCGCACGCGAGCCCAACGGCAAGCTCCGCGCCGTCAAGTCCGCCATAAACGGCGCTGGCAGATGATCGCAGTCGGCCTCGCACGCGTCCCCGCGACCTACGAAGGCCTCACGCCACCGTACGGTCCCGACGCGTTTCACCCGGAGTCGCTCGCCCTGCTCGGCGAGCCGCGGGGCCAAGGGGCAATGCAGGAGGCGGAGGCCCCGAACCCCGTCTACGCAGGCTTTCGCGCGGCGCTGCGACTCGCTGGACTCGACGCGACCCGCTTCGGATCGCCCGACTGGAATCCGCTCGGTGACCTCGTGTCGCCGGGTGGCCACGTGGTCCTGAAGCCAAACTTCATCCGCCACCGCAATCCCAGCCCGATGGGCTCCGTCGAGAGCGTGATTACCCACGGCGCGATCGTGCGCGCCGCCCTCGATTATGCCTGGCTCGCCGTCGGGGCGGGCGGTCGCGTCTCGATTGCGGAGGCGCCGCAAATGGACTGCGATTTCGACCAGATTCGCTCCATCGTGGGTCTCGACGCGCTCGAGTGCTTCTATCGAGACGAGCTGAAGCGGCCCATCGACATCATCGACTTGCGCCAGGAGGCGGTCGTCTTCGAGGACGGCATCATCGTCGAACGTCGCCCCCTCCCGGGCGATCCTGCGGGCTACCGCGTGGTCGATCTCGGCAGGCAGAGCTTGTTCGAGGATTCGGGACTCGACCCCGACCGCTTTCGCGGCGCGGACTACGACCCCGGCCCCACCGGTGACCATCACCGCAACGGCAAGAACGAATACCTGCTCTCCGAGACGGTCCTCTCCGCCGACCTCGTCGTGAACCTCCCCAAGATCAAGACGCACAAGAAGACGGGCGTCACGCTCGCACTCAAGAATCTCGTCGGAATCAACGGGGACAAGAACTGGCTTCCCCACCATTGTGTGGGCGGTGTCGAAGAGGGCGGAGACGAGTTCCCGGGCAACGGTTGGCTGGATCGAATCCGCAGCCGCGCGACCGAAGTCGCCCGTCCCCTGCTCGCACGAGGGCACGGGCTCGGCCTCTTCCGCATCGCCCGGCAGTTCGAATCGAGCACTCGAGGTGGGGATTTCATCCGAGCCGGCAACTGGCACGGAAACCAGACGACCTGGCGCATGTGCATGGATCTGAACCGCTGTCTCTACTACAGCGACCGCCACGGGCTCCACCTCGACGCACCCGCTCCGGTGCGACAGGTCTTGACGGTCCTCGACGGCGTGGTGGCCGGGGAGAACGAGGGGCCGCTGGCTCCAACCGATCGACCTCTTGGAGCGATCGTGGCCTCCACCGATCCCGTCGCCGCCGATCTCGCCGCCGTCCGATTGATGGGCTTCGACGAGCGCCGAATCCCCAAGATTCGGTCCGCGATGGACGATGAGGGATGTCGGATCACCCGCATTCGCGACGTCGATCAGGTTCGCGTCTTTTGTGGGGAGTCGACTGGGACCATTCGAGAGCATCGACTCGATGAGATCGAGACTGATCAGGCCTTCGTGCCGCATCGGGGCTGGCGGGGACACATCGAGAGGATTCGCGAATGAGACAGCTCCTCCAGAATGCGCGCAGTGGAAAGATCGAGTTGGTCGACGTGCCGGCACCGATGGCCGCGCCCGGCCAGGTGCTGGTTCAAAACTACTATTCTGTCATGTCGCCCGGTACGGACAAGCTCGCCATGTCCTTTGCTCGCATGTCGATACTCGGCAAGGCGAGATCCCGACCCGACCTGGTCCGACGGGTCCTCAAGAAGGCGCGAACCGAAGGGCCGCTTACGACCTATCGAACCGCCGCGAACCGCCTCGATAGCCCGCAGCCGATGGGATACTCGTCTGCCGGAATCGTTCGGGGCGTCGGACCCGGTGTCGATGGCTTCGCAGTCGGGGATCGCGTGGCCTGCGCGGGGGCCGGCTATGCGAACCACGCGGAGCTCGTCGCCGTGCCCGAGAACCTCGTCGCGCTGGTGCCGGACGAGGTCGAGCTCGGCGACGCCGCCTTCGCGACCCTGGGCGCCATCGCCATGCAGGGCCTGCGCGTTGCCGATCCAACGCTTGGCGAACTCGGCGTGGTCGTGGGACTCGGCATCATCGGCCAGATCTCCGTACAGCTACTTCGCGCGAACGGCTGCCGCGTGCTCGGCGTCGACCTCGATCCCGAGCGCGCCAAGCAGAGCCTCGAGCAGGGCGCGGCCTGGGCGATGGCGCCGTCCGAGATCTCTGAGAGTTTCCAGACCAGGGTCTCGGGCGGCCACGGCTTCGATCTCGCGCTCGTCACCGCTGCCTCCACCAGCTCGGCACCGCTCGAGCTCGCCGCGAATCTGCTGCGCCGAAAGGGTCGGATCTCCTTCGTTGGCGCCATGCCGATCGAGCTCGATCGCCGGCTGATGTTCGAGAAGGAGCTCGACCTACGGATGAGTACTTCCTACGGGCCGGGTCGCTACGATCGAAGCTACGAAGAGATCGGCCTCGACTACCCGCTGGCCTACGTACGCTGGACAGAGAACCGCAACCTGCAGGCCTTCCTCGAGCTGATCGCCTCGAAGGCCATCTCGCCCTCCTCGCTCGATTGTGAGACGCGTCCCTTCGCCGAGTCCGTAGAGGCCTACGAGGCGCTCGAGTCCGGCTCGGTCTCTCGTCTCGCGGTGTCCTTCGAGTACGAGCACGAGGTACGGGCCGAGCGCAGCGCGCCGAGCGCGGCGCCTCGCAGGGCCCGCCATAAGAAGGCAGGCGTCGGTGTCTCTTTCATCGGCGCGGGCGCCTATTCCAAGTCGATGTTGCTGCCCCTGCTGCGACGCACACCCCGGGCCGAACCGATCACGCTGGTCACCGCGACGGGCGCCTCCGCCCAGGGCTCCGCCCGACGCTTCGGCTTCAGCGGCTGCGGCACGGACCCGAGCGCCGTCTTCGACGACCCCAACGTCGACCTCGTCTTCGTGACGACCCGGCACGACACCCACGTCGACTATGCGATTCGCGCCCTGAGAGCCGGCAAGGGCGTCTGGCTCGAGAAGCCCGCGGCCCTCGAGCCCGACGCGCTGAATTCCCTGCTTGCAGTCGCCCGTGAGACCGGCGGCTTCTTGACCATCGGCTACAACCGTCGATTCTCGCCTCACGCGGCCTTCGCTGCCCACCACTTCGCGAGTCGATCGGCGCCGCTGCGCATCTACTATCGCGTCAGTCCTGGACCGATGCCGATCGGCACCTGGCTGACCGACCCACGACAAGGCGGCGGACGGATCGTCGGCGAGGTCTGCCATTTCGTGGATCTCTGCAACTTCTTCGCGGGCAACCTGGTGGAGTCCGTCCAGGCAACCGCGCTCGGAAACGGACATACGGACGACTCGATCAGCGCGACGCTTCACTATCCGGACGGCTCGACCGCGACGATCGATTATCTGGGTATGGCGTCCCCGGAACTTCCGAAGGAGTACATCGAGCTGTCCGGGGACGGGCGAACGGTGGAACTCGACAACTTTCGCAACACCCATCCCATCGGCGGACGCGGTCACCGCACCATGAACCAGGACAAAGGTCAGCGCGAAGCCATTCGAGCCGTAGTCGACGCCCTGCATACCAACCGGCCCTCCCCGCTCGATCTCGCCAGCATCGAGAACGTCTCGCGCACGACCTTTGCCATCGTCGAGTCCGCCCAATCCGGCTCTCGCGTCGACGTCGAACAGTCGAGCTAGGCCCCGGACCGGAAGAGAAGAGAGGGAACGACTTCGCCATGTGCGGTATTTGCGGAATCATCGACCGCACGGGCAAACCGATCTCCGAGCATCTGCTCATGCGTCTGCTCACTTCGATCGAGCATCGGGGACCGGATGACGCCGGAATCTACCGTGCGGACGGCGTCGGTCTCGGTAGCCGCAGACTAGCGATTCTCGATCTTTCCTCGCGCGGCCATATGCCGATGCCCAATGACGACGAGTCGCTTTGGATTACCTACAACGGCGAGATCTACAACTACCCCGAGCTTCGGTCGGAACTCGAAGCCAAAGGGAATGGCTTCCGGTCGGATTGCGATACAGAAGTCGTTCTCCGAGCCTACGAGGCATGGGGCGACGACTTCGTCGAGCGGCTCCACGGAATGTTCGCACTCGCCATTTGGGACGAGAAGCGCAGACGATTCTTCGCCGCACGCGATCGACTCGGAGTAAAGCCCTTCTTCTATATCGACGATGGCGAGCGCTTCGCTTTCTGTTCAGAGCTCGCAGGGCTCCACGAGATGGATCGGCCGTCGTTTGATCGCATCGACCCTTTGTCGCTCGATTTCTTTCTGGGCTTCGGATATCTGCCGCCCGATCGGGCGCTCGTCGAGGGAGTACACAAGCTGCCCCCCGGCCATACGCTGATACTCGAAAACGGCAGGGTTCGGATCTCACGTTATTGGCAAGTCGAAATGCGTGCGTCGAATACGAATGACCTCGAGGAAAATCTCGAGGAACTCGACGTGGTCCTTCGCCGAGCCGTCGCCAAGCGGCTCCGCAGCGACGTTCCACTCGGATGTTTCCTGAGTGGTGGAATCGATTCCGGGCTCGTCACCGCGCTTGCCGCACAAGCCTCGGACCAACCCATCAATACCTTCTCCGTTGGCTTCAGCGACGCACGTCCCGAGGACGACGAACGGCCGCTGGCGCGGATCGTCGCCGAACGATTTGGGACAAGGCATGAAGAGCTCGAAGTCGCGCCCGCAAGCTACGACCTGCTCCCCGAGATCATGCGCCACATGGGTGAGCCTTTTGCGGACATCGGCGTGCTTCCGATGTATCAGATTTCGAAGGCGGCTCGACAGCACATCACGGTGGCGCTCTCGGGTGATGGCGGCGACGAGTCTTTCGCCGGTTATTCCCAGATCACCAATGCTCTAACGGCAGAGAAGATCCGGTCCTGGCTGCCCAACTCCGTGACACAGGCCATCGAGAAGATCACAGGCCTCTCCTCACTCAATCGGACACTACCTCGAGCTGCGCAGGCCAATCGATTCTTGCATCAATACGTCAACGGAGGCGTCCTGGGTCAGTTCAATGCAAGCGACTATTGGAATGAAACATGGAGAACAAAGCTCTACACAATCCGCCAGTCTGCAGCGCGAAGAGAGGCGCGAGCGGGACAGCTCATCGCCGCCATCACCGACCTTCAACCCGAGCTGCGTTGGCCCGATCAGATTCTCGTCGTCGATCTCTATTTTCGGATGGGCGGAGGCTATCTGACGAAGGTCGATATCGCGAGCAACATGGTCTCCCTGGAAGTCCGCTCACCCTTTTTGGACCATGAGATCGTCGAATTCGCCGCGAGCCTTCCGCTCGAACGCAAGCGACTGCACGGCCAACAGAAAGGACTCCTTCGTGAGTACGCAAAGCGCGTCCTACCCGCCGAAATCGTCAGCCAACCGAAGCGGGGATTTGCGCCGGACCTCAATAATTGGCTTCGCGGGTCCTGGTCGCCTCTCGTTCGAGAACTCGCCAAAGGATCTCTGTTCGTAGAGCGCGGGCTCTTCGACGCTGCTGTCATCGGTTCCATGGCAAGGGAGCACCTCTCGGGCCGGGTCGATCATGGTCAACGGATCTGGAATCTGATCTGCCTGGAAACCTGGGCGAAGGAATTCTTGTCTTGATGCAACGCGCCGGATCGCTTCTGATTGTTTGTCTGCTCCCGATTCTTGGCGCCGGACTCGCGCACGCTGCGGATTGCGAATTCCTCACCAGTGGAAGCTGGGGTCCCTTCGATACCTATACCGGCACGCTCGATTGCGCCACACCGCAGGCGTCCGATTCCTATATCGTTCCAAGCGGTGTCACGGTCGACGTGATCGATGACATCTTGCTTGCGGGAACGCCCGGAGAGCAGATTTCCGTCAAGGCGGGTGGCACCTTTCGAATCCGTGCCCTCGCGCGACAAAGTGGTGCGGGCCGCTTGGTATTATCGATGAATCGGCAGGGCCTCGTCTGTGACAGCGGATCGACATGCGAGTTCGAGGGCGCCTTCCGCCGAAACGACGACCTGGGCCCGGCTCTCCAATCGGACCTCGACAGCGACGTGCATCTCGAGGCAGGCGCGATCCTGCCCTGCCCAGGCTGGAACGCAAGTGCTTCCAGCTGGGAATCAGACTGCGCCGCTGCCCTTCAAGGACCCTCCGACCTCCCCGGCTCGACGTATGAAGTGGGATTTCACTACATCGACCTCGCGTCGACCGCGCCAACGACGAACGCTGCCTTCGCAACCCTCGAAGTCAAGGAAATACTCTGTTTCTACGATGCCAACCGCGATGATCCCCTTGCTCCCGTGGATGATGGCTTCTGTTACGAAATTGTCTGGGTCTCGCCTGATGGGAGCCACCCTGACGACGCAAGCGCGATGCTCAAGATCGACATCCGACAGACCAACCCCGATCGACCTCGTAATTCAAGCTATCCATTTTCGCTCCGCGAAGTCCGCTATTCATCTTTGGCGGCACCGACGACCCTGGGCTCGACCATCGTCGCTGTCGAGGGCAATACCCTCCTGGGTATTCGCGACCGGGAGCGGGTCGGCATGTGGCTTCGTTTCGCTGATCCCGCTGGAAATCCTCTCGACCAGGCCTACAAGATTTCCCGCACCTGGAACGCCCCTCCTGACGGAATGGCGCCGATCGATTGCCCGATATCGCTAGCGGACTGCGACATCGTCGAAATCTACGATCCGCGTGGATTCCAGACGGTGTCGACTCTCGGCGCCTCGATCTGGATTGACTACGGACATCGCCAGGGGGATGACTTCTTCGTTGTTGCGGCGGTCGTCCTGACGGAAGGGGATGGGGTCCAGGATCCAACGAAATTCAGATCTGTGACGAGCGTTGGTTCCGTTCGAATGGTAGGCGTCCTGGCCGATGATCTGTCAGGTATACGCCTGTTGGAAAGCGAAGGCGCAGTAGTCAAAGCGTTGTGGCTAAGAGATACAACGGGCGGATCGCTCGGCTGGCCCGGGAAACGGCAACGCACTGACGATCGAAGGCGCATCAAACACAATGTTTGAACGAGTCTCAGCAACGGGCGGTAACGCCACGGGGGCGGATGACCAGATCCACAGCATCGTTCTGGGTACCGGATCTCCCATTTCCGACCTCGTACTACGCGACTTCGCAATTCGACACCATGGCGATGACTGCTTCAGCAATGCCACTACGGTCGATGTCGACTTTGACCGTGTACGTTGCGAGTGGGCAACGCCCGACGCCGAATCCTGTAATCTGATCGGCATCAACTCTTCCGCCCGACCCCTCACCGGCGAAATCAGAGACGTGATATGCCAGGACTGTTCTCACGACGGAGGTATCATTGCAAGCCATCCGAACACGGAAATCCAGATAGAGGGCATGGTTCGCTGGGGGGATGTCAATCTGTTCCATGAAAACGGAACGACAGAGATCGAAGTCTCAAACTTCCTTAGCGTCGGCGGAGACCTTCGTCTACCTGCCACACTTCGTGATTTTGTCGTTGCCCTCTACAAGGGGCCAACCGGGCTTCTCAACACGGGCAGACTCATCTACTCCTCGACTGTTTCGCTCCAGGATGGCATCATTCGGGATTTCGCATGGAATAATGTCCTGATCGCCGAGACGATGCTAGACGGCGAGATCGATAACCTGCTTCTGATGGATCTCGATACAACACGCAATTGTTCGACGGTCGAATGCCGATTCGTCGATGTAGACGCACCGACAGGTTCGGTCGCGCTCGATCACATCACAATCGCTGTGTCTCCTGGTGCATCCACAGCCTTTGATGCGGGCCTGCGCAGCCGGACCACGGACGGAGTCTCTCTTGATGTGAATGGTCTGCTCATCCGCGGACTGAGTCGTTCGACCGGAGCAGGCTATGGAGTCGGCGGCAGCTCAGCGGGCACCGCCGCGATGTTCCTGAACACGGTCACTGGACCCTGCCTTTGGGACAACACGATCGACGCAGCGTATTCCGCCAACCTGCCCCCTTCGACGATCCAGGGAGTGGACCCACAACTAACCGATCCCAGCGCAAGGCGTTTCGACCCGGTCGCTGGAGGCGTCGCAGACCAGAACGATTGCGGAATTCGACGTGGTATCGACGCGCCTGGAATGGGTCCATATCGCTGGATTCACGCGATTACCGGAACGGTTCCCGAAGTCCAGGCGGATGACCCTGATGGCGACGGCATTGCGACCGACGGGCTCGCAGCCATCTGCAACGATGATCACAACTCGTGTAGCGATAATTGTTCGGCCCTGTTCAACCCCGTCCCACTTGATCTCGACGACGATGGAGAGGGCGATATTTGCGATCTCGACGACGATGGCGATGGCCTCCTAGACGTCGTCGAAACCGAAACGGGCATCTTCGTGGACCCGGCGGACACGGGCACGAAGCCACTGCTTGCGGACACTGACGGAGACGGCATCGACGACGGAGAGGAAGTCCTCGCGGGATCGGATCCGAATGATGCCGGAAGTGTTCCAGTACGGGACGTTCCCGTCTCGCGAGCCACGGGCCGTCTTGTTCTTACCCTTGGCCTGTTGTCCCTTGCACTCCTCGTGATGCGCCGAAGGTCGCTCACACAATGACGAAAGCAGAGAACCAATCTTCTCTCGTGACAGTGCTACTCAATCCGATCCGGAAGGCACGCCTTTCTCTAGAACAGATGTGGCGCAGCATTCGAGCGAGCGAGCGAGCTCTTCCCAGCTTCATTATCGCGGGTACCCAGAAGGGAGGCACCTCCTCTCTCTTTGCCCACCTCGTTCAGCATCCACAAATTCTCAAACCGAGGGTCAAGGAACTCCACTACTTCGATAAACAGTATCATCGAGGACCGCTCTGGTATCGCAGCAACTTCCCCTTCGAATCAAAGCTGACCGCAAGTAATGCGATTACGGGAGAAGCATCACCCTACTACATGTTCCATCCGCTCTGCGCAGAGCGGATCCACAGCCTGCTGCCCGACGTGCGGCTCATCTTCGTGCTGCGCAATCCGATCGCTCGCGCGATCTCACAATATTTTCACGCCGTGAGATGGAATCAGGAATCATTGTCGATCGAGGAAGCCTTTGCTGCCGAAGAAGAGAGGCTGCAGGGAGAAGAACGCGAACTGGCATCTGCCGCCGACTATGACAGTCCAGAATATCAGCATCATTCGTATCAGAGTCGCGGCTTCTACGCGGTTCAACTCGAGCGATACTTCGAATTATTCCCCCGTGAACAACTCCTCGTGATGCCGAGCGATGAGCTCTACGGAGCGCCCAGGGAGGCACTCCGGACAGTCTTTGCACACGTAGGCGTCGACACGGACTTTACACCTACAGACCTCGAACCCCGAAACGTTGGAACCTATACGACTGAGATTCCCGAACGCCTTCGCTCCTTGCTGATCCACAGGTTCACAGCCCCCAACCAACGACTCTACGAGCTACTCGGTAAAGACTTTGGGTGGTAACGGAACGACTATCAAGCGAGAGACGAGCCTGAATAGCCAGTGCATCAGATATTCAGTGTGCCCTTCTTTCTCGGGCCAATCATGAGTGACTTACGGATTACGACATCGAAGCGCCTGATGGTCAATACATTCCTCAACATCTCGACGCAGTTCATCACGGTCGCGATCAGTTTTCTGCTGATCGGCTTCTTCCTCGAGACGATTGGAGAAGAACGATATGGCGTCTGGATTCTCGTAGCCTCGATCTTCAGCTACCGATCGGTTCTGACGATGGGGCTCAACTCGGCCGTCAATCGACACATTCCGGCCTTCGCTGCACGTAAGGACCACGCCGGGATCACGCGTGTCGTCAGCACGAGTTTTGCCTTTTTCATCTCGCTCGGCGTGGTGCTCGCCATCGCGACCATTGTCGTTTGGATTCTCTTCGAAAACCTCTTCGCGCTCGATGCAGCTCTTCTACCGGATGCCGAAGCACTCGTTCTCGTCGTCGGCCTCTCCTTCTCCCTCGCAATCGCCGGCCAGCACTTCCAGGCAGTGCTCAGCGGCTACCAACGCTACGACACCATCAATTATACGACTCTCATCATTTTCATGATCCGGACCGGCCTGGTCGTCGTGCTCCTGAACAGCGGGTTCAATCTCGTTGCGATGGGCATCTGCTATGGCGTGGCCGAGATTGCGACACACTTCATTCCGGCATTCTTCGTGCAGCGTCTTACTCGGGGCAAGGCCCTCTCGATCGCGGCAATCGACTTCGCGCTCTTGCGTGAGATGTTGACCTATGGATTCAGCTCGGGGCTCTATAACAGCGGCGCTGTACTCGCATTCAAGTCCGCCGATCTGATCATCGGCAGCCTCATCGCGGCCGCCGCGGTACCCAGATTCTTCATTGCTGCATCACCGGTCCTCGTCTTGATTACACTGGTTCAGGTCTTCGCACGCGCGATCAAGCCAGCCATCAGCGACCTCGATGCACGTGACGACGACCGCAGGATCGAAGAGTTGGCGCTGTTGAGTCAGAAGTACACCCTGATCCTCATTCTTCCTTCGGTCGCGTTCCTGATCCTGATGGGACGCTCGTTTCTTTCGATCTGGGTTGGAGATCAATACCCCGACACCGAATCGCTCGACGAACTCGCTGCAATTCTGGCCATCCTCGCTCTCGGCACCGGTATCCGCCTCACACAGTTCTCGAATTTCATGGTACTGGTCGGGAAGGGACTCCATCGTACCTACGGCATAACCGCCCTCGTTACGACGATTGCGTGCGTGGCGTGCGGATTCATCTCGGTTCGCTTCTTCGATGGAGGACTGGTCGCGGTCGCCTGGTCCTGTTGTGTGCCGATGGCCCTAAGCTCCGGTCTGATACTTCCGGCGTACTTCAGCTCGAAGATGGGAATGTCGGCGCGCACCGTCATCGAGGGCGCCTGGTTCCCGGCAATGCTGGGCGCCGGACCCGGCGTTCTAGTCGTCTTCCTATGGCAGCAGATCGCACCACCACAGAGCTGGTTTGAGCTCGGATTGGGGATTGCAGGAGTCGGTGCGTTGACCGGCGCGAGCAGCTGGCTCTTCAGTCTTCGGAAGATCGAACAGGATCGGATTCGACGACTGTTGAGAATTTGAACATGAACGCGCTCCTCAAAACCTTCATCGCGTGGAATATGCCGTTGCCACTCGATGAGCCATCGCTTTTCCCGATTCCTTCCCGAGCAGACACACGACAGAGTCTTGATGCGTCCGACCAGCTGAGCAGCAACGTCGCGGGCTGTCCTTCAGCGATAATCTGGCATCAAGAAGACACTTGGCCGACGCCGGCGCCCAGCAAGGTGCACGTGTTTCCACAAGGCACACGACTCCGACGGCAGAGCCATGAGATTGCCCCGCGCCGTACCGATAACATCTTCGCCCGGACGTGTCTGGTAGAATCGACGCTCCGATGAGACTCTTCGAGATGGAATTGCATCGATGTGCGACATAGCCGGGATCTACCACCAGAAAGCGACGGGCGCGGTCGATCGCGGAAGTGTGCTCGCGATGGTTCAGCGCATGCGTCACCGAGGACCGGATGCGCAGTGCGCAACCGTATACCCAGGGGTCGGCCTGGGACACGCCCGACTCTCCATCCTCGATCTCAGCCCCGAGGCCAATCAGCCCTTCGAGAGCGATGATGGCCGATTCTCGATCACCTACAACGGTGAAATCTTCAACTTCATCGAGCTACGCAGTGAGCTCGAATCTCTGGGCCATCGATTTCGAACGACATGTGATACCGAGGTCCTCCTCCACGCATACCAGGAATGGGGAGAGCAGTCGGTGAACCGACTGAACGGAATGTGGGCCTTTACAATATTCGATCGTCAGCGAGATGAACTTTTTTGCTCCCGCGACCGTTTCGGGATCAAGCCCTTCGTCTATGCGTTTTCCAATGGTCGTTTTCTCTTCGCATCGGAAATCAAGGCGCTGCTCGAAATCGATCCAGAGCTCGCGAGCCCGAATTATTCATCGCTGCGGATGATTCTTCGATCTCCTTTCGGATACCGGATGGAAGAATCCTGCTTTGCCGAGATCAAACGACTGCCACCGGCCCATAATATGATCGTGCGAGGGGACGGTTTCGAGATCAATCGTTTCTGGGACTATCCGACGAAGACGAACACGTCGATCGACTTCGAGGAGGCGGGCGAAGAGCTGTATTCGATTCTACGGGACGCGGTTCGCATTCGGATGCGCAGTGACGTTCCCGTTGGATCGACATTGTCTTCGGGGGTCGATTCCTCCGCGATCGTCGGATTGGTTCGAAGCGTCTTCGACGGACATCACGACACCTTCACGGCCTCGTATCCCGGCGAAGCATTCGATGAGTCGGAGCGGGCGGAACACCTGTCCCGCAGCCTGGATATGTCATCCAACTCTGTACTCGCGGTCTCCAAGGATCTTCTCGGATCCCTCGCTGGATGCGTGGAACATCTCGAGGACCCGATTCACTCACCCGCCGTACTACCACTATGGAACATCCACGAACTCGAACGCACGAAAGTAACCGTCGTCCTCGAGGGCCAGGGAGCAGATGAGCTCCTGGCCGGCTATTCGCACAACTGCTTCGTTCCTGCAATTCACGACCGCCTACGTCGGAAGCGCTACGCAGACGCTCTGCACGAGTTACGATGGCAAATAGGGACAATGGGGATCCGGTTCATCGTGCTCTTCGGTACGCGAACGCTCTTCCCGAGACTTCAAGACCCGTTCACCTACTTTCGCGGTGACGGACTGGTATATGCTGGCGCCTTGCGATCGGCGGAAACGCGACCATACAGGCGACGCGAACCCACCCCCCTATGGATGACATCCTCAATGAAACTCTTCGAGACCAGCATGAGGTGGGTCTCGTGAGACTTCTGCATTACGGCGACGCGATCTCGATGGCGCATTCGCTGGAGTCTCGGCCGCCGTTCATGGACTATCGACTCGGCGAGTTCGCTCTTAGCCTACCAGGACACTTCAAGCTGAGGGATGGCTATGAAAAAGTCGAGCTTCGTCGAGCTCTTCGAGACGCTATCCCCAAGGACATTCTTTCTAAACGGAGCAAGCTGGCGTTCAGAACGCCCATCGAACGATGGTTTCGAGAAGATCCGGAAGACACTCTCTATGGGTGCTCAAATCGGAGGCCTGTCGCAAGCGCGGTCTTTTCGATTCCAAAGCCCTGGACCACGCGCTGGAACGCCACCGAAGTGGAAAAGTCGATCTGTCCCATATCATTTTTCGCTGGTTGATGGCGGAGACGTGGTTCCAACGATTTATTGATTGAGCCACAGCGTGCCGATGGCGTCATGCAATGAGAGCGTCTGTTAGAATCGTCGCTTGGAATGAGGTGAAATTGGCCAAATTCAATGTGTCTGCCGGACCGCAGGTCATTCAATGAGCCGTCCTGTCGGCGATCCCGTGTTCTTGACCGGATTCCCAAAATCGGGCACGACACTACTACTCTCGCTGTTGGACGGTCATCCGGATCTGAACGTTTTTCCGAAGGAGACGCTCTTCTTCCAGTATGCGCTCGCCGATCTCGAAGCGGACCGCGAGCGCGGAGTTGAGCTGTTCGTCGAACGAATTTTCGAGGGTGTGCTCTTCGGCCTCGAAGAAGTCATGAAGGACGAGGTCGGAGCCGACCGGTACAAGAACGCCTTGCAGAAGAGATGGGCCGAGACGGACTACGCCCTCTCGCGTTTTCTCGAGATCGCAGTCGAAACCTATGGCGAACTGATCGGTCGATCCGGCCGACGCTACTGGGTTGAGAAGACGCCCCAGACCGAGTTCGACGTACCGACGCTCCGCGGCTGGTATCCGACGATGAGAGCGATTCATTGTATTCGAGACCCTCGAGCAAATTACGCGGCGATCCGAACCTGGAACGAACGCGAAGGAAGGTCAATGAGCTTTCCACGGTTCGCCTCGCGGTGGAAGCCTTCCTGGGTCGCAGCCAAGCGAAACGCCGAGCTCGTTCCACAGATCACCCTCCGATACGAAGATCTTGTGGAGGAAACGGAGCGCAGCGTGCAGCAAGTCTGTGACTTCCTGGGAATTGGGTTCGATGGGGTCCTGCTCGAACCCACTCTCGGCGGCGAACCCTTCAAAGGCAACTCGATGTACAAATCCAGCTTCAGCGGTGTGAGTCGCGCTTCGCTCGACCGCTGGCGATCCGTTCTCTCGCCAGCAGATGTCCGAGAGATCGAGTGGCTACTCAGTCGAGAATTGGACGAGGTGGGCTACGAACGAACCTCGGGGCGGCCTCCGCTCTCCGGGCGCTCCCTGCGTTCCTATCTCGCCCTCAAGATCTTCCAGATCTACGATCGTCTTCCGAACTCCTGGAAGGCTGGATTTCGGAGAGTTCGGGGAGATGCACGGTCCGATTGAGCCCGTTTGGCCGTTGTCGACGCGTCCAGGTAGCGGCTGAACCAATGAACCCATCCTCTCGAGAGCAGGCCCGATGACTACTCAGCTGCAGCTAGATGCACTCTCGCCTCGCAGTCCACGGCGGATCCTTCGCCGCGGAATCGGGGTTCTTGCGGTGGTCTGTCTGGCACTCCTGGAGAACGCTTCGGTCAAAGCGGCAGAACGTGAACCCGACGTCGCGGACACGCTGATCTTCGAGGCCACCTTCGACAATGGCGCGCAACCCACATATGGGCCGGGCGTCCGCAACATCATCGGCAACGCTCGGACGATGCAGGAAGGGAAGACGGGCGGTGGCCTGGCTGTGCCCAACCGTGCAATTCTCTTCTATAAAGGCGGAGCATCCGGGCTGGACGAACAGGCAGGGAAAATCGAATGCTGGCTTCGGACGCGCTGGCCCGCATCCGAGAGCCAAATCCGCCGCGTTTTCGAGATCGACTTCGGCGCCCACAAGAAGATCAAACTGAATCGATATCCAGACGGGCGCTTCGGCTTCGCGATCGTGCGACCCCATGGCAAGGACAGCAGCAGAGCGCATCAGCTCAGAACCCAGCCATGGAGCAATCTGTCATCCAGCGAATGGCACCATATCGAGCTTTCATGGCGTGGTGGACAGCTCGAATTCCGCCTCGACGGCGCCAAGATCGCCGTAGAGGCGGATGTCCAACTCTTCTTTCGGCCGAAGGGTGACCTGAAGCTCTACGGGTCCGACTTCGACATCGATTCGATACGCCTATATCGCGGGAGCACGGCGGGCGCGAACGGGGCAACCCGCGCTGAAATCGAAGCGCCGGAACGAGACTTTGTCGAACCCAACTCGCTAACCCTGATCGATGGTTTCTCCTCTGCTGGGAGGCCAATAGACTGGCGAGCAAAGCCACTGCTCAGCGATTTCAACCCGGGCGAGGGCTGGCCCGCGCCATCAAGCGCGCCCATTTCCTTGACTCTCTCCCCCGGCCGCGATGCGACCGCTGCCGTGCTGATTGCGGCGGGACGCGACCTCGATGATCTGCACCTCGAAGTCGGAGATTTCACTGCCTCGGAAGGAACGACGGTCAAGCTCCCGATCTCGATCTTTCGGATCATCAGAACTTGGGAGCGCACGATCTGGAACGGACCGCCGGACGAGCTCACGCCGGTCGCTCGTTTCATTTCTCCGTGGACGACGCGCGATCTTCGAAGCAGCCATTTCCAGGAGGTGTGGATCCGTATCGAAGGGCCCGATTCGCTAATCGAAGGCTCGTATTCGGGAAGTCTCCAGGCATTGGCCGGCGAAGATCGAGTCTCGATCCCATTCGAGCTCAGCGTTCGTCGATATCCGCTCGACCTCGAAGGCCCAAAAAAACTGGGCATCTACTATTACCTAGACGACAAGCTCTTCAACGAGGCTGAAATCAAGCGCGAGCTCGCCGATCTCCGGAGCCACGGGATCCGATATCTCATCACCGATCTCGAAATCCAGCATGGGCCTGCAGACCAGCACTACGAGCCACAGGCCGAAATGGCCCGACGCGGACTCGAATTGATTCGACAGTCGGGCTTCGATGGGCTTGTCGTCATGGAGAATGGCCTTGGGCGCGTAATGAAATGGCGCCAGAAAGAGTTCGAGGGCGGGCTGGCGGCTGATCGAGAATTCGCCCGCGTGGCCGATCGAACGATGGACGAGTTGAATCTGCTCGCTATACATTTCCCCGAACTCGATCTCTATCAGACTCATCTCGACGAGGTCCTATCAACAGAAGGGCTACTCGATGCCTACATCGACATGGCGCGACACGTCCGACGTGAATCACAGGTCCCACTCTATATCACTCTGAACACGCGTCTCCCAAAGTCAGACAGCCTCCGCCAACGCCTGGATCCTTTCGTCGATTATCGCGGCTATCACGGCTTCAGCTTCGAGTGGTGGCTCGCGCGCGGCCATCGCATTCGAGATCTCGAACAAGAACATGCCACAAGCGGTGACCGCGCTCTCTTCTACCACAACGCGCGGGGGCCTCATTTCACCCCTCGGCGGTCTAGAATCGTCAATGGGATCCTGTTGTGGGCTGGCCCATTCGAGTCCCATGCGCCGTGGATCTACCAGCGCTACAGCGGTAATCCCTTCGATGATCGTGACGGCCCTCGAAACGATACCGGAATGGCTTTCCCAGGCCCGAACGATTCGATCGTGTCCACTCGACTCTGGGAGGCGACCCGCGAGGGTTGGATCGATCTACGTCATCTTCAAACACTCGAACGATTGATCGCGGAGCGAGGCGAAACAAATCCGAAAGCCGCCAAACGTGCCCGCCAAACGCTCGACACAATACGAGCGCTCGTGCGAGAGGCCGGCCCGCCTCCGAGAAACAACTTCGCAGGCCGCCAAGAGAATGAACGCGGAGGCCTCTATATCACACAGCCTCGCTACCCCCATAGTCCGACCAACGAGTCTCCGCTCCTCTCTGCGCTCGAGCGAGAGTTCGGACCCGACGGGCTAGACCTTCTTCGGGCAAGGTTGGCGGAGTACATTTCTGATCTCGACACCCGACATTGAACAAGCTCCGCGGGAAAGCGGGGATCTCGGTGATTTCCCACGAATGAGGTAGGATTCGCGATTCGAGTGATCGTCGATTAGGCCCGGTTGAGCGCGAACAAAATACCTTGATTCAGCACGAGGGTCTACCGATTGAGCGATTGGGAGCCGTGCCAACACCGATTCCCTTCTTCATCGCGGTCCCTTGCCCCCGAGAGCTCGCAGTTCAGGATCATTTTTCATGTCCTTCACGCTCAAAGTTATTATCGTCATTTTCGGGGGGGTGCTTGTCTCTGTACTGGCGCTGATTCACCCCGTCGGCGCCGCACTCCTGATCTTCGCGACGACACCCTTCGATCCTTTGATGACCAACTTTTTCGGAGTGACCGGAAACTACGTCACGGTCATTCCAATCGCCATCGTTCTCGCAAAGATCGGCCCGAGCAATTGGGGCAACGCGTTTCTCGGCACGCGCGTCCAGCGAGCTCTTTTGCTCTTCCTTGTGGTCGTCTCGGTATCCTATTTGATCGGCTATTTCCGAATTGGTCCCGCAGCTTTTTTTGTCTACGCACAAAGAATTGCGGGCTTCGCGCTCGTCGGAGTGTTCGCAACCGGCCTACGGAACGAGCGCTACGTCGACATCTGCTTGAAGATCCTCGCCGTTTCGATGACTTTGTTCGCACTGGTGTCCATGTTCGAATTCTATATCGGGATTCAGCTATTTCCGACACAGAGCGAATTCGGCGCGGGCGGACTCGTTGAAGCAGAACGAACCGAAAGCGTTCACGAAGCGAGGCTTCGAGGCGCCGGCAATAGTGTCTCTATCAATGCATTTGCCTTGGGGCTTCTAATCCCCATCGGATTATCAATGGGCTGGCTTGCATCCAAGAACCGAAGGGGCTTCATTGTGACCCCTCTGGTTTGCCTGATCGTTCTACTCACCGCTCTTCTCGGGACGATTTCCAGATCTGGATTACTAGGCCTTGCCGCCGGCGCCGCGGTCGTTTCGGTGTCAGCATATCGACTCAGACCGGCTAGTGTATTAGGTACATTTATTCTCGCCGGTGCCCTTGCGTTCGGAGCCAGCCAGGTTCTCACCTATCTCGACGTTAGCGACGAATTCGAAAGTCGCCTCACAACTAGAGATTTGGACTACAGCTCCAACAGGAGACAGCGTGCATGGATCTATGGCCTGGAGCTCTTCGCCGATTCACCGATTTGGGGTGTTGGGTACGGCGTGACGGAAACAGACAACGTGAGATCGGCGCGGGCGGACAAAGACCCGCACAACGCCTACATTCGGGTACTCACCTTCTATGGCGTCTTGGGTGGATCGTCCTTCGCTTATCTCTTGTGGACAATCTTGTCGACTCTTGTCAAATCGACCCGCACAGCTGGCGACCGCTTGGAATATTGGCGGCCCTATTTCCTGGCGGGCTATACATCCCTGCTGGTCGTGAACCTCTTCAATTCCTATTTTTTTGATCGACTCATGTTCATGGTCATCGGATTTGCTGCAGCGTTGGAACAAGGGCGACGCGACCACGCCCATCAGGAGTCGAGCCCGGCCGATCTCGGTCCCGAACCGATCGTACTTCATGACTGGGCCGCAGAGGGACAGAGCGCTCCATCCGATTAGGTATTGCCTAATGTCATTCGGAGATAGAAGACTCAATGAGCGACTCTTTTCTCGATGTCATACTCGTAACCAGCAATTATCCATACAGAGGCCACCCCAATGTAGGCACCTTTGTTTCGGCGCTCGCTGAGATGTGGGCCTGCCAAGGAGATGCCGTCCGCGTGATCGCGCCGCTTCCGATATGGACAGCTCGAACCAGGGAATTCGTCTGGCGGCACCCGGGCTCAGCAGGCCGACTGCAACCCGACATTGTTCGTCCGTTATATCTGTCCTATTCGAACAAGCGCGTGGGTCCGATCTCGACGCACGCCTGGACTGAGCGAAGTTTCGGCCGGGCGGTGGCGCGGGGCGTGAGCGACACCGAACATAGGCCGGATGTCGTGTATTCACATTTCCTATTTCCGGCAGGCGTGGCTGGCGCTGAGCTGGCGAAGCGGCTCAACAGCCGTTCGATTCTCGCGCTGGGTGAATCTGATTTCAACTTTCCGGAAGCCGCGCTCGGTCGGGACCGCTTACGCGAAACGATTCAGCGATTCGATGGAATCCTCTCCGTCTCCGAGGAGAATGCGCAGACCATAATCGAGCAGTACGGTGCAGATCGGTCTCGCATCGAGGTGGTTCCCAATGCAGTTGACACCGGGCGCTTTCACCCTCACGATCGTCTTGAAGCGCGGCGCCGCCTCGGCCTCCCTGAAGACGCCACTATCCTCTGCTTCACCGGACATTTCATCGATCGCAAGGGTCCTCTAAGAGTCGTCGAGGCCATGGAACGGATCCCGGGATTATGGGGAGTATTTCTCGGCGACGGCCCCCAGAAGCCAATCGGTCAGCGTGTTCTTCACGCCGGTCGCGTCGGACACGACGAGGTCGCTTTTTGGCTCTCGGCGTCTGACTTCTTCGTACTACCCACACTCTCCGAGGGATCGCCGAATGCCGTGCTCGAAGCGATGGCTTGTGGTCTGCCCGTTGTGTCGTCCGATATTCCATCACTCCATGAGACCGTTGACGACGACGCAGCCCTACTCGTCGACCCCGAGAACATTTCGGCGATTGCGGATGCACTCACAGAGCTGTCCCAGAATGTCGAACTGCGCCGCTCGATGGCTGCAGCTGCGCTCAAACGGGGCCGTCGAACGAACCTGAGTGCACGCGTCAATCACATCCGCAATTGGATAAAGAAGGTAGTCCAGCAGTGCTAGGTGGGGGCTTACGTTTCCGAATATTCTCTCCTCAGCATCCCCAACTCGAAGCCACTTCCTCTCTGGCGGAGCAAGGGAACTCTCGATTGGGCGAGCACCACACAGGAGAGCGCGGCACGGGTCGGAGTTGTTCACAATGTCAGCAGGAGCATCGCCATGAGCAATATACCGACAACCGAGACCATCGCCTGTCCGTGTTGCGGTGAATCCCGGAGTACGCCCTGGGCAGAGGAGAATGGGTTCACCGCCGTCAAGTGCACGGGATGTGGGCTGGTCTACGTCAACCCTCGACCTATCAGCGCACTGATCGATGAGGCTGTGCAAACTGGAGTGCACAGTAACGTCGATCATGGACGAACCGCCATCAATTACCGGGTGAACTCGAAGGTCCGCCACTACAGGAAGATCTTCGCTTCCATGTTTGAAGACGTGTGGCAGGGCGCCGAAACGCTCTCCTGGCTGGACATTGGTGCCGGCTATGGCGAAGTACTCGATGCGATCGAGACGCTCGCACCACCCAGCAGTAAGATCGAGGGCCTGGAGCCCATGGAGCCCAAAAGAGCTGCGGCGCGCTTGCGTGGACTCACGGTCAGAGAGGGTTACCTCTCCGGCGTGAAAGACCAGTTCGATTTTGTGTCCCTCGTGAATGTCTTTTCTCATATCCCGGATTTCCCAGCATTTCTAGAGGTCCTCAGGAAGGTCCTGCGAGTTGGCGGCGAGTTCTTCATCGAGACAGGAGATGTCGGGGACCTGGCCGTGCAGGAGATGCCGGGCGAATTGGATTTGCCCGACCATCTCGTATTCGCGAGCGAGCAGAACATCAGGGACTGCCTGACCAGAGCAGGATTCACGATTATTGGGGTCGAAAAGAGGCGAACTGACGACTTACTCAACTTCGCAAAAGTCGTCGTCAAGAAGATCATCGGGCGAAAGGTCACCCTGGCGCTTCCCTACACTTCGCGTTATCGAACGATGATGATCAGAGCCAAGCTGACGTCAACTGGCGATTGATTCTTGCATGCTGCGGCATGAAATTCCGAGTCGGCGATCGAGGGCAGCAACGACTCGGGAAGTGTCGAGCGCCCCAGAGCTCGATCATTCGTCTCGCGATATCGCTATCTGAGAACTCTCGGATCCCTCTCTCGACCGCTCCCGTCTTCATGTCTGCCAGGAGGTTCGGGGTGTCCCGAACTTCGAGGATCACCTGCTCGATTTCCTCCTGGTCGCCACTTTCCAGAAATACGCAGTTTCCCCCCAGATCGAGATGTTCGATTCCCTTCCACCTTCAAAAAACGCGCGGAGAGCCCGTCCCGACCGCCTGTTCCCAAAACACGGAGTGTGTTCCCGGGAATACCGCGAGGTCCGCGGCCAACAGATAATCGTAGACCTTCTCCGCATCGACCCAACCGACCGCTCGAATATTCTCGCACTCGCCAAGCGTCGAAAAGTCGTCCGCCAAATCCTCATTCGGCGTACCGAAGACGATGAGTTTGATATCAGGCCTGGAGATTCTTGCAACTGCCGACATCAGGGTGTGGATATTCTTGCGACGGTCGATCTTTCCGCCACACAGCAGAAGGAGATCATCGTCGCCGATCGTCAGTCGTTGACGGTTGGAAACGCGAATCTCATCTGCACGATCCCATTGGATCATCTCGTCGTCGGCTCCCAGAACGAGGAGCTCCGTCTTCTCGGCTGGCGTCCCATACATCTCTTGCAGGAAGTCGACGCGCAGTGGAAGAACACCGTAGAATTTCTTGACGTGGGGCTCGATGAGCTGAACACAATACTTGTACACGATCATGAACGACTGCATTCAGAAGCAGGAATTCGATACCGAGGCGTTCGGAATTCCCTTCTACCGGATCGTGCGATTCGACTTGTCCGAGATCCGCGGGGCCATGAAGGATTTCGAGGCCGAGACGCCGCAGATCATCGACGCAAAGGTCCCAGCCCACGATCGAGCGCTGACGGAATCCCTGCTCGAGCTGGGCTTCCGTCTGATTTGCACGCAGTTCGAGCTCGAGCACGACCTCGTACAGAACCCAGCTGCCGCCGACCGTGCACAGAGCTCGGATGTTCTGGCGCTCTCCGAAGACCGCATCCGGGCGCACGCGGCAAGCTTCCGATATGACCGATTCAACATGTGTAGAATGGGCCATGCATGGTGCTGCGTGCGCCGTGAGGGGAGGCGTGACGCGTGAATCCTGCGAAGCGGCGCGTTTCGGGAGCCTCGATTCAAAGGGAGAATCTCGATGCTCAAGAACTCCAGCTTTGGCCACTCGATCGCAATCTGTACCGCGATGGGCATGCTGGCGGCGTCTGAGGCCGCAGCTGTCGATGGCGTGTCGAAATCAATCAGACGAGTGCTCTCGCCGGAGGTGTCTCGGCCTCGGACTCTCCGGGCTTCCCGGTGACCCTCAATACTTCAGGAAGCTACCGGCTCGCGAGCGATCTCAATGTCACGGTGGCGACCACACCAGAGAATATCTCCGGAATCGATATCAACGCGCATCACGTCACCATCGACCTCAATGGCTTCTCGATCATCGGCCCAGGGGAGCTGGGAACCGGCGATGGTATCGATGCCCGATTCTTCAACAGCATCGTCGTGCTCAACGGCAATGTACGCTGGATGGGGGGCGATGGCGTCCGGACCGGCTCGTTAGGACGAATCGAGGGGGTGCACGTAGAGGGCAATGGACTCGACGGGATCTTCGCGACCGCGGACAGTGTCGTGACCCGCTGCGCCGTAAACGGAAACGGCGGCATCGGCATCACTGCCAACACTTCCGTCATCCGCAACAACGTCGCAATCTCCAACGGAAGCTTCGGAATCGACGGCGGCAACTCGAGCACTATCGTCGGCAACTCGGCACGCTCCAACACGGGCTCGGGAATCAAGGCCCGCTGGGGATCCACGGTGACGTCGAATTCCGCACGCCTGAACAGCGCCTCCGGGCTCGGTCTGGCCGGTGGTTTCGGCTCGGGCTACGCGGGCAACACCATCAACGAAAACACCAGCGGCACGGTCACGGGTGGTGTGGAGATGGGGGCGAACGTCCGTGACTGGAACACGACCTGTCCGTGATTGCGGGAGGCCAGGGATTCGGACTGACCGAACGAGCCCCCCGTAACGGGGCCGGGCGCAGCCAGCATGATGCGTTGGACGCGCTCTACGATGGGATTCGGCGCAGGAAGGTGAGCTGGGTGCTCGATGCAGATATTCTGGATTTTTCGACACCATCGACCACGGATGGCTGATGCGGTTTCTCGAGCACCGGATTGCAGCCAAAAGGATTCCGAGGCTCATCCAGAAATGGCTGAGCGCCGGGGTCATGGAAGGGGGGCAGCGGACCAAGAGCAGGGAAGGGACACCGCAATCATCCTTCTATCCCGTTCAACCAGCAGTGCCTGGTCGCATCTGTCTGTCCTGTGCACTGGGTCGAACTTCGGTTCCAGTCGACCTCGGACTCCGTCCGGGTCGAGGGCATCCTCACACCGTGTTGGTCTACACCGTGCGCAGGATAAATGACTCCCGATTTGCCTCTGGTGCGTTCGACACCACTGTTCATGTCTCCGACTTCGCAGGCTGCCAGCCGATTGGGACGCTGCCACACGGCGGATTCGCTTTTTCCCTGTCCGCTTCGGCAAGCGGCACGCGGCTACTCAGCGCTGGCGGTGACATGCTGAAGATCTCTCCCGACGGTCGCTATGTCGTCTCGGTGAGCCAGAACGGTGTTGGACGGGTGCATGATCTGCAGAAAGACCGGCCGTTCTACGCCTACGATTTGGAAGCGCTGTGCGTCCTGACCGCGCACGTCGCACCAAGTGGCCAAATGCTGTTCGTGGCGAGCGATGGAACGCCCGTCCGCATTGGGGAAGCGTAATCGCACTCGAGCAAGAGAGAGTCGATCCTACCCGTCGGTCGACCCTGTTGATAAGAAAGGTCAGGCGGACGCCCTTGGGCAGCGCCTGCCTCATGCCGGAACGGTCTATCCTCCGTATCGAGCATTTGTTATCTTGACCCGATCTCTTGCACACTCGTGAAGGTGCATCCCCGCCGGTTGGCAAGAAAGTAAATGGGTAAGAATCTCCTGTGAGCAATCGTTTCGAAAGCCGGAAATACACGATTCTCATGTTGTTCACGCTCGTGCTCGTGCTCGTGCTCTGCCTGGAAATTGGCCTGCGCGTTGTCGGAGCATTCGATCCCTTCGACTTGGATTTCTACACCAAGCGCAGCAGTGACGAGCCTGGAATAGTCAAGACTTCCTATGGGTTCATTCAAACCAACTCGATGGGCTATGACGATATTGAATTCGATTTGTCGGACCCGCGACCTCGAATCGCGGTGGCTGGGGATTCCGTCGTCCAAGGTCTTGGCGTCGGGCACGGATTTCGCGTCTCGGACTATCTGCGCGAAGAAAGACCCGAATACCAGTTCTTTACTAACGGAAGGATGGGCAAGAGCGTACCTACTCCAGACGATGCTAGCCGGGATGTGATCAGACTTGCGCTCGACAAATACATCTTTTTGATGAATCTGAACGACATTCGCCCGACGGGAACCCATGAGGCCAGCTCCTCGGAGACGTCCATCTCGCGATTTCACAATTTCAAAAAGAACCCGGCGTTTAAATTGCTGGATGAGCTGCGATTCTACTCTCGTGTCTACAACATGGTTCGGGTGAGCGTCCGCAACGCGATGTCTGTCCTGGGGTACGGAGGGAAAGGTGACCTTGCTTACGAGCTCCGACCAAACAAGTATAGAGGAGTAGTCTCAGAAACCGCTGACCGGATCAATCAACTATATACACGGCTAAGGGCTCGCGCAAGAATAACTGCCGAGTTTCAGGATCGTGGTTGGAGGGTGTAGTTCCACATCGGGAGGGGTTCATGCTTTTCCAGGGAGAGCTTCATCATCTCGGAGTCCGTGATCTTGATGCCCTTGGTGTAG
>PVBE012456260.1_pt1 | contig 72469 bp, 57 predicted proteins | sample 1631181 | NCBI WGS metagenome assembly PVBE01 (sample SAMN08397723, study PRJNA350692) | Marine metagenome, whole genome shotgun sequencing project. | isolation source: water | place: Pacific Ocean | collected 2012-04
GCATCTATCGCTGGTATCGGGGACCCCATCGTCATCGTCATCTTTGTCTTCAGTGGCATCTTCACATCCGTCGTCATCGTAGTCAGTCGTGGCATTAGAGGTCCATGAGGACATCCCATTGTGACAGTTGTCGAGGATGTTCGTGAATCCATCTCCATCCATATCTCGCCCACCAGGGTCTGTACTGTTGGTTGAGAGTCCGTCTGGCTCTATCGGATTACTTGTCGACGAACTAGACGACGAACCATCCCCCATTCTGCCTTGGTCCCTATAACCCCAGCACCGTACCGAGTTGTCATCGAGGACCATGCAATTATGGTGCTCGTCTGCAGTTATGGATACTGCATACCTCCCGCTTGGCATCGCTAAATCACTGGGAGCTTTGTTCAGAGAATTATCCCCCCAGCAAGTGACATTTCCGTCATCGAGCAGCGCGCACGTGTGAGTCATGCCAAGGGCGAGTGAAGTCGCAGTCCGGTTGGCAGGTAGTGTTGCCTGAATGGGGATTGTCCTAGATGTTGAATTTCCATCACCCAATTGCCCGTTGTTTCCCCTGCCCCAGCAGTAAACATCACCTGTTTCGATGATTGCACAACTATGTGCCCATCCAGAACTCAGTGAGATGACCTCGTATCCTCCTGGAAGCCCTGTTCGGACGAATGAATGGCGATCAGTGCTCGATGCGTCACCTAATTGGCCTTGGTAATTGTAACCAGTACACCAAACATCGCGCACCTGGGTGATGATACAGGTGAAGTATTGTCCTGCAGAAACTGCCCTAACAGTCATGTTCTTTGGAGCTTGAATCTGTACTGGGAAGGGTTGGTTCGAAGTCACACTGGTTGCCTCGTAACCCAATTCCCCATAACTATCTCTGCCCCAGCACCACAATTCACGATCTTCTGTGATTGCACAGGTGTGGTAGTATCCCATTGACACTGCAACGACTCGTTCAGTCGGAGGCAGACTCACCAATCCTGGAGTATTCCGTGAATCGCTTGTCCCGTCGCCTAGGCGGGAGTGGCTGTTCTCGCCCCAGCAGTATAGATACCCATTGTCCATGATGCCGCAAGTTGAGTACCGAAATGCTGCGAGGGAAGTGAAATTCATGTTTGAGGGTTTGGAAACAGTGACTGGACTCCAGACCCGTTGATCCTGCCCATGCCCGAGTTGTCCAGAATAGCCTTCCCCCCAGCAATCAGCAGCACCTGTGCTTCGCACAACACACGCATGTGCAAATCCTATCGCTAAAGGGGCATTGTCGAATGCGGTCCCCCCATGTCCACTGATTTTGATGGTTTGGGAGGATGCAGAGTTTACAGCCGAAACGGGGCTGGTCATTACCAATGCGCTGGCAGCAATAAGTATCACGCACATCTGCAAGGCCGGGCTAAGCCGCCGGCTGGAGGTAGGGCGCATGTTTTTGCATCAAGGTGCGAAGGATATGGAATCTTCCATGGCATTGATCTTGTTAGGTGGGCCCGCCCAGATTCGAACTGGGGTCTATGGCTCCCAAAGCCACAAGTATAGCCAAACTAACCCACGGGCCCTGTCAATGGGCAGGCGCTTGAGGCTTTGAAATCAACCTTTGACCAACTCCCATTCTCCTGGCCTTGGTTGAATGAGCAATCCTGCTTCCATGGCCTGTGCAATCACTTGTTCTGCATTGGCTGAAGCCTCTAATTCTGTGAGCACCTTGGCAAGGGAGTGTTGACCAAAACTGCCATCTGCCCCAACTCTGCGCAGAGCCTCTTGTACGCGCTCTTCGTTGCTCATACGCCTGCTCCCCTCGCGCGGTGAAGCAGAGTGGGCTGTAGGTACTTGTCCGCGCAGAGCCGGAGGTAGGTTGAGTTCAGCGACCCTTTGGAGAAGTTCGCGATTATTCTCAACAAGAGCAGAGACTCTCACATTAGTACTAGGCTTTGTTGAGCAATGGGGGCATCTGGCAGAGGTAGAGCCACTCTTACGACCGAAATGCTGACTGCAGGAATTGCATTTGATGACTTCGAACATAGTGGTCACAGTTCGAATGACATGCCGCCATCTGCTTTGCGAGTGCCGTCTGAGCGACGTGCTGCTTGGGGTGGGGGAGCCTTCGATTTCTTATCCTCATCATCGGACAGTTCTCTGATCATCTCTCGAACCCGCCCCATGGCGCCCTTAGGTTGGAAATTAAGCGAATCTGGCAGGATGAGTGCGGCAAGTACGACTCCATGGTGTCCGGGTGCAGATGTGACCTCGTCAACAGCAATCTCATAATCGAGGACCTCAAGGTCACGGGATCCCATCCTCTTGCGTAGTTCTGTCTTTAGAAGGATTGAGGTTTCTTCAGAATCCTCTTCACTAGAGATGGTTGCAACAACTGCACATTGGTCACCTTCGGGGGTTTCTGCGATGGCCCATCCAACGCCTGCTGAGGCCTGCCCACCGTCAAATACCCGGCTAACTGCAAGGTGGCATTCTACAAGACTGCCCATGGGGAGTAACCGCGGCGGCAGGGGTTCGAATCCAATCGGCAGCATGGCTCCTCGAACTTCGATAATTCTTGCATCACCGAGGCCGAGTTCGACGAGAGCCTGATCGAATGCATCTTCGTCACTGTCGCCCCAAGGCGAAACGCTGGTCATGAGCCAGCCACCCGAGGTGTTCTTCGTGCTCTCGCCTCCGGACATGACACGAGGCTGGAGAAGGCCAATATGAACCATGCTCATGTCCGGTGCATGAAACGATGGTTCACCACCACTGTGGCGAGTGCTGCGGCCATTGTTCTTGTTCTGGCCGCCCGCGGTTGGCCTCCCAACTCCCTTATCGATGCGTTCACTGCACTTCTTCTTGCTCTTGGAATCACTATCCTCGCCGCTCTTGCTGCAGAGAATATTCCTACAGTCCGTGGTGGGGTTGCAAGGTCTGAATCAGAGCCTCCTTCCCCTTCATCAGATGTTGATACCGAGAGAAGTGCTCTCCCTGATCCTCTCGACCATGGCTTAGAGCCACCTTTGATCTAAAACAGCCGCACTGTTTCCAGATTGCGTGGTGCGTGTGTACGGACCTTGAATTTGGCTTTGAGCGATTGGCCAAGTTCGTTGCACTTCTTGATATCGCCATGATGGCAGATGATGGTTCTGGGTTGAGGTGACATCTTTTCGACGAATTCGATGAGTTGGCGACGGTCACTGTGGCCACTGAATCCATCGATTGTCAAGACTTCGGCCTTGACGGGCACTCGGACAGTTTGACCTTCGCTGCGCATGGGTATCTCTCCGAATCCCTTCTGCATCCTTCTCCCAAGAGTTCCCTCTGCCTGATATCCAACGAAGCAGAGAGAGTTCCGAGGCTCAGGAGCCCAAGCACGGATGTAGTCCATAATCGGGCCGCCATTGAGCATGCCAGATGTAGCGAGTACGATGCATGGAGAACCATCCATCAGAATGGATTCTCGCTGCTCCCACCCGTCCACTGGCTTGAACCAGTCAGATGTGAAGGGATTGGAACCGTCTTCGGTAAGGATTGCTCGTTTTAGTGTTCCTGTAAGGAAATGTGGGTGGCTCGCATGGATGGCAGTAGCTTCGAGTATCATACCGTCAAGCCACACAGGGACGGGGGGGAAATTCCCCGAACGGAACAACTCGTCGATGGCTATCATCACTTCCTGACTTCTCCCTACAGCAAAGACTGGGAGCATGAGTTTTCCACCTCTCTCGATTGTTCGCGTGACCGTGTCCTGTAGTTCTTGGGTAGCTTCTAGCCTGCTTGGTTGGAAATCACCTGGTGAGCCGTATGTTGATTCAAGCACAAGAGTCTCGACGCGTGGATATCGCACGTCTGCTGGGTCGAATAACCACGATTTCTCATACTTCGAGTCACCGCTGAAGACGATGTTATGTGCTCCCTCCCCGATGTGGAAATGGCAGGACGATGAACCTAGGATATGTCCCGCATTGTGGAAGGTCAATTTGAGGTCTGGGGCTACGTCCGTTGTAACATTCCAATCGACTAAAACAGTGTTGAGGACAGCTTTGCGAACATGTTCCATACTGTAAGGTGGAGCTTTCCCCTCCAGTCCCGAGACCTTGATGTAATCTCCTTGTAGTAATGTCATCAGATCGCGTGTTGGAGGTGTGCAAAAAATGGGGCCATCATATCCGTACTTGAACAGGACAGGAAGCATCCCAGCATGATCTAAGTGGGCATGAGTGAGTACGACGGCATCGATGGTGTCAATCGGAAGCACCTCGGGGGCGTTGAAGTAAGGCATTGGATCGGTATCTGAGGCGATATTCACGCCAACATCGATGAGGACTCGGCTCTCATTTGTCGTCAGGAGGTGGCATGCGCGCCCTACTTCTCTGTAAGAGCCGAGTGCTGTCACACGGCCCCATGGCTTCCCGGGTAGTGGAGCGCGATAGATCTGGCGCCCAAACCGCCTCAACAGTGTTTTGCGCTCGTCAGCATGTTCAGCGAGGTATTTGCGCACATGAGTGACTGTTCGACAAGGGAGGGGTGCAACGCGCTCGATTCGAACGAGCCACCCAATGCGTGAGCCGATCTCGGTGCGTATGGAGCCACGTGGCCCTACGGCATCTCCAGGTTGCTCGCAAAGAATGAGGACTTCACGTGTAGCTCTGTCGAAATGAATCGTCTTGACACCGGCACTCTCGGGTACCGTGTCAAGGATCATGGTCTTCGCTTCGTCTTCGTCAAGGAGCAAATCATCATGCGGACGGATGGCGACTCGTCTCCGTATCGCTTTGGCGATGCTGCTGGCAAGATTCTCCTTGCCTGAGAATGCAGTAGGTAAGTGGGTGATGATGGCGATGGTTGCAGCTTCTAGTTCTACCTCGTAGGGGATGCCATCAGGAATCATTTCCGAGATGGTTCGTTTCACTTCTTGCAAGGTCAATCTTTGGGCCAACTTCTCACTTCCTTCCGTTGGCTACGCGCACGTGGCGGTTTGCACGGTGGCAATCCAACGGAATGGGATATGGTTCAAAGGCCCTTGATGAGGGCCTCGATTTCTGTGCGTTCGAGCATCTCGGCACCTTTTGGAGTGATGACACAGAGGTCCATGCCATCTCCTGAAGCAGAATCGCGCAGCGATGATGCCCGAAGTGATCGGGCAGCCAGAGTCAAAGCCTCATTCTGAGTCATGTTCTCCTTGAATCCGTCCTCAAGAACGCCATACATGAATGGAGATCCAGAACCAGTGGCGGAGTATACATCTGGTATTGATCCCCCGGCAGAGTCGATACTGTAGACGTGTCCGCCGTCATCATCGCATCCGGCTATGAGCAACTGAACCCAGTGGGGGCGGTTTGAGAGTACGTTAGCCATCATTGTAGCCGTTGCTTTAACGGTCATCGGAACCTCTCGTTTGAGTTCGTAGAGTGCGATTTCTGCACAGAGCATTCGTGCAAGACGTTGAGCATGGCCGACGAGGCCAGCTGTCGTAAGTGCGATTCGATCAGATACTAGAAACAGTTTCTGAACATTCTTGTTGGCGATGAAGTTGCCCATCGTGGCACGATGGTCGGCACCAATGACCACTCCATTACGGAAGGTGATGCCCAGTGTCGACGTCCCGGTTTTGGTGGACAGTTCTTGCATTCTCTGGTCCATCATCAGTCAGCCGAATCCGGCCATGTATAAAAGGCCCGTGTGGAATATCTCACCATGGGCCGGTCGAATGCTCCACAGGATCCCCCGGCATGGCTGTCGCTGCCCTCTACTAGAGTCGGTAAGGATGCTGTACCCGAGTTGCGCCTTCAGGACCTTGCTGCGATGCATCCCAGCCCCCCCATCCCTCTCGATGATGGCGAGATAGTGGTCCATCGTGCTCGCCTACATGACCCCACTGGATTGGGCCTTCTGCTGGACTGGGTGGCAGAAGGCGATATTGTGATTGTCGAAATGAAAGATGTCATGCGCCGGACTGTGGAACTCGATGCTGCTTTGAGTCAACTAGTTCGATTTATTGTCGACGATACAGGCGGTCAAATCCTGCAGTTGGGTGAAGACCGCCTTCTTCTGCTTCCTGCATCTCTGACTGCGATTGAATCAGCAGAGGAGGATGGTGAGTGACTAAACAGTTGATTGAATCACCTTGTCCGGTATGCGGTACCATTGGCGTGGCGATGCAAGTTGACGTCAGGGAACTTGCATATTTTGGTGATCACGCACAGATTTCGCTGGCTTGTGAGGCCTGCGGTTGGCGGCGGACCGAATTCCTTGCGCCAGAACCGTCAGAGCCCAAGGGAATGCGTTTGCTCGTGAGAAACTCAAACCACCTTGCCGCACGCCTAGTGCGCAGTTCATCTTCCTCTGTCATTCTGCCCGAGATCGGGTTAGAGGTTCACCCCGGTTCAGACGCTACTGGCTATGTAACAAATGTCGAAGGAGTCCTGACGAGGTTCCTCAATCAGGTCCGATATGTCGTGGAAGACAGCGGATCTGCTGAACATGATGAGGCTACGGTCATACTTGAGCGGTTGCGTGCCTGCTTGGAACAACCAGAATCATCTCCATTAGTCCTTGAGTTGCTCGATCCATCTGGGCATGCTCAGTTGATTCATCAGGATGTTGAGTCATGGACTCTGACCTTGGAAGAATCCTCTATTCTACCTAGCGTTGGAATATCTCGGGCAGAGTTTGAAGATGAATGATGAATAATCACAGTGAGTCATCGGCGAGCATCATCTCAGATAGACTCCTCGTTGAATCCCTCCGCTCCTTGAAATCTTTGAGCCACTCCAAGGCAGAATCGATACAGTGCTGCTTCAATTGGCCACTGAGCATCGTTCCTTCACGGTATGCTCTCCCGATGTCAGCAAGGACCAGGTCATCTGGTTCAAAGAACGTGGTGAGGTATTGGAAAGCGACGTCCTTGTCTGTATCCCCCCCATGCCGTCGATGCTCTTCAACAGTCTCTCTCCCACCTGAGAATGCCTCCTTGATCTTCTTGACCACTGCCTTCTCTTCGTCGTCGAGGAAGATAGTGGTCTCGGGATTTGATGAGGACATCTTGTCTCCAGTAAGACCCACTGCAAATCTATGGTAGGTAGACGTTGGTGGCAGAAGACCGAGTCCACCTAGTTCCCGTTCGATTCCCAGTAGAGCATGTTTGAGTTGTTGGCTCGATTGCTCAGTAGCTGCAGGGATCTCTAATGTGCCATGTTTTGGATTTGGAATCATATCGCTCCACCCATCATTATTGAGTCGTTCGATCAGCCTATCGAAGAACTGCCGTCTGACTTGCATATCCACACGCCCGTTAGTATCTACGCCAAACACGCCATGATTGCCGGGTTGGATTGAGAGAGCTATTGTCACCCCTCCGTTCTTTCTGCGATTGATGTTGAACCAGTTCGTCGAGGTGGCCAGATCCCTCGTAAATCTGATGTGAGGGTCCTGATCGATTCCGACAGGAACTACAATCGGGCGCAATCCTCCATATTCCTCAAGTTGAGGGTGTAGGATGTCGCCCGCCTGCACAAGAGGTGCTTGAACATGGGCGAGATTCGTGGTGCCATCGAACCCGTAGATCGATTCCATGGTCGAGCGGTTCGTTTTCTCGCCGAGGACGAATCCAAGGCGTTGGACGATTGGTCGTCGGGACTGGAAGTAGACTGAAGTGCGTTCAGGATCCAGTCCGAGAGCAGGATAATTGGAGATGTATTCATTCATCGCCACTTGCCGGCCCTGCTTGAGACTGGTGCCGCGCGTGGCCAATGATTCCAAATCTGCAACCGTGATAGTCACGTCAGCCCCCCTTGATTGCAGCCATCTGATCTGTTCTATTACCAACGTGTGGCCGAGGTGCATTCTTCCTGAAGGCATCAATCCTGTTAGCACGCCAAAAGGCTCGCCTCGTTCCATGGCATCAAGAACGGTATTGAAACCACGATGGGCAAAGATGATTCCTCGACGGTGCAGCATTGAGGGCTCTGGAATGCGGTGAAGGGGGAGTTCTGAGAGTCCGAACTGGTCTCGAATGCGTGCGTAATCCGTAGATTGGGTTGAGGACCATGGATCAATCCTCACATCCTCGTCTGCCATATTCTCTCAAGCCAGAGGTCGGCGCTGTAAAGGCATGGCGGCTGCTGGGTCTATTCCGATTCGTTCCAAGCAGCTAACGCTCTTGATGCGAGTTGTCTGTCTCGTCGCAGCACCAAACCCCCTACAATCACGACTGCCATGGCAATGGTGGCTGCCAAACAAGGGAGAAAGGGTCCATTTTCTTGTTCAGTGCGGGGTTCAACAAGCCAAGTGAACTTGAGTGGGGAGCTTGTGAAATCGGCAGACCAATCTCGCAGGTCCAACACATGAAGACCTGCAATTGTCAACACCCACGGCTTGTCATCGAACCACTCGGGTATTCGTGAGGTGACATCACCTTGTGCTGCTGGGCCATTGAGAGTGAGTTTGACGACATCACCGGGTTGGAGGGTGATGAGGACTTCTTGACCCTCTGTTCTCCAACCTCGCTCAAGAAGGCTCGGCCTCTCAGCCCACTCCGCAACATTCTGTTCATTGAACTGAGCGCTGACCACTCCTGTTGCACCAGTTGTGATGCCTACTGTGGTGGGCACGGGCCACAGCCGCAAATCATCTTGCTCTGTGAGTGCTGGTGACTCCAGAACAATGTATTCGTCTTCGATTGTAAGATTCATTGACCGATTTCGGAGCAGTGAATATGACCATACTTCGCCCCAGGTGGCACTCCAAGCATCTGAGTTTTCCAGCCAGTTCACTAGGTCCCTGTCTCTGCGGACATTGATGTCATCGATGAGTGCTTGCCAATGCATATGGACCATACCACCGCCTGCTGCGGCCAGTTTTACTCTCTCAAGGTCGCCTACATTCTTTTCCAAGCCGCCTCCGTCAAAGCCGATTGTCCAGACCTCACCTTCGGGTGTCACATCCGTTGCCTCAAGGTCTCCCGTGATCGCAACTCCATGAGTTGCAAGATCTGAATGTATTTCTGCATTCGTCTGTGCACCAAAAGACACGATTTCATTGGACCAACGTGAAGCCTGAGACCTAGTCCCGACATAGTTACGACATGCGAGTACCCAAGCTTCCGGGTCTTCATCAATGGATGTACCTGGAATTCCGTGACACCCTATTTCGTCACCGCCTGCGATGCGTTCGGGACCTATAATCAACTCCAGCCATGGGTCAGAGGTCCATTCAGTTGTTGCGGCAGCATGAGGGATGCTGAGCATCAATAGTACTGCAAGAGCCTTCCTGGCTGAGTTGACATACAGCCTTGCCACATCAAGTCCTGAGGGTTATAGGGTTTGAATGCAAGTCTATTGCGAAGTTATTGGCTGCGGATACTTCGGACACTCAGAGCTTTATCGGCGTCGACAGAACAAAGGTCCGTGGGAAGGAAGTTGTGCCGGTCTAGATGGACGAGTATCTTGCACTCCTCAAACGAGTCCTCGATGAGGGCGTTGACAGACAGGACCGGACGGGCACTGGTACGCGTTCGGTATTTGGACACCAGATGCGATTCAATCTGAGAAATAGCCTGCCTGCAGTGACTACAAAACGCCTGCATTGGCCAAGCATCATCCACGAGTTGCTGTGGTTCATCTCTGGGGAAACCAATCTTGACTACCTTAGGGAGAATAATATTCGCATCTGGAATGAGTGGGCTGATTCTCAAGGTGAACTTGGCCCGGTTTATGGCAAACAATGGCGTCGTTGGGGGGCCACAGACGGGCGCGTGATAGATCAATTACAACGTGCTATCGACCTTGTCATGACCGAACCCTCGAGCAGGCGTATTCTCGTTTCAGCATGGAATGTGGGTGAACTCGAAGAGATGGCCTTGATGCCCTGTCATGCAATGTTCCAGTTCTATGTCTCGGGCGATGAGCTATCTTGCCATTTATATCAGCGTAGCGGGGATGTGTTTCTAGGAGTCCCCTTCAATGTCTCTTCATACTGCATTCTAACTTGCATGGTGGCTCAAATAACAGGCCTCCGACCCGCAGAGTTTGTTCATTCTATAGGTGACGCACATTTGTATTTGAATCACCTTGACCAAGCACGTCTACAACTGGGGCGTCAGCCATTGCCGTGCCCCACATTGCGGTTGGACCCTAAGTGCCTCGCGATTGATGAGTTTGATTTTGATAGCATTCAGATTGTGGGGTATCAGCACCATCCGCACATCTCTGCTCCCATTGCAGTTTGAGGTGGTTATGTGCGATGGTGAATTCGATGATTGTTGGAGGGGTTGTTGCCATGACAAGACAGCGCGTGATAGGGAGGGGGGGTTCACTCCCTTGGCGCATCCCATCTGACCTTGAGAGGTTCAAGAAGATCACATCTGGTAGGCCCGGCGAGAATCATGCAGTAATCATGGGGCGCACCACTTGGTCGAGTCTGCCGAACCAATTCCGCCCCCTCCCAGGTCGCCTGAACTACGTTCTTTCTAGAACGCCTGCCCTCGCTCTTCCAGGGGCGGAGGTTCATGAGAACCTTGAGTCGGCTCTGTCTTCCTGTCATCTTCAGTCAGTGACTCATGCATGGATCATAGGGGGTCGCGAAGTGTACAGTGCAGCACTTGAACTCATACAGATTCTGCACATCACTTGGGTCGAGGCTGATGTTGAGGGAGATGTCAGATTCCCTGAATATGGGCTCGCTGAGTGGCGCGTTGTCAATGAAGTGAAGCATATGAGCGAGAAGGATGAGCATCCTACGACTTATGTCATGCTTGAGAGGCCTCTCTGATCTCAACGTTCCGGGCTTAGTCGCCCAGTGCGCCTGCCACCTCGACGCGCGATAGGACGCCCCCCCCCTTCTTTGGAGGGTTCACACCCAAGGGCCCTTCGTTGCTCGATATGGAGGGTAGCCATTCGCTGCACGTCCTCTAGATGGGCTGCCTTCCGCCTACTGTTAGCTTGCATGGGGCGCATCGAAGTCAGGTTTGGATGTTTGGCACCAGTTGGGATGAGCCAGAGTTCTCGGGCAGGGATTGGAAGTCCAGACCGGACACCCGGGGGTTCGATGAGATGCTGCGAGGAACCAGCTTCTGCTGCGAGTTGATCAAAATCACATTCGTAGCCCAAGAGGTCGGGGAGACGCAGGGCTCCATCGAAGTGGGCCTGAACTGCTGCAGGTCCATCTTCATCACCTTCAAGGTGCAAGATGATGTGTTCAATCCCTTCAAGATTCTCTACAGTTTCTCTCATGCTAAAGGGGTCAAGCGGGTCTGAACCGCTGAGAACGACCCCTGTATTTTCACCCGTCAACCAGGCTAACGACCTAAATCCGCTTGAGTACCACGTCAGGTGAAGATATAGTGCGCATTTGGGGTCAACTGTACAAGAATCCATGTTCAAACCCCTAGTTCTCACCCATCAGTCACACGCTTACCAAGGTGACCCTGTTTCGACTCACGCTGCATGATGACATCGAGTTTTCGGTGAATTTCATGTTCAAGGTCAACCTCGAGTGCGAGTGCATGGCCTAGGCAAAGAATGACCACATCAGCTAGTTCGGCAGCGATTTTGGCATTTGAATGTCCTTTGGTGATCGCAGCTGAAAATTCTCCGAGTTCTTCGATGGTTAATGATAGCCTGAAACCCATATCGTGGCCTCCAGAATGTTCGAAATCGTGTTTAGCGTGGAACGCAGCAACACGAGCCATGAGAGTCGAGAAACAGTCATCTGGGCAGATGTTTGGTTCGGGCGTCCGGATTCTCCAATCAGTGACTGAGAGGGCACGTGAGGCTTCCATGATTCTCCATCACTGTTGCACTCATGATGGTTGGGATTCAAGGTGGTTGAGCAAGATGGACGCAGCATTCCTGACAACCATTGCCATACGTTCTGCCTGATCATCGACTTGGTGATGGTCGATTCCCACCTCGGCTCCACGTGGGTCCATTCCAGCGGCATGATTGGATGAGAGAGCAAGAGCCACAAGGGGCCTTCCAAGTTCGGCAAGCAGAAGTGCTTCCCCGGATGCAGTCATACCTACGATGTCTGCTCCAAGTGTCACGAGTGCTCGGATCTGTGCTGGAGTTTCATACTGGGGTCCAGTCATCATGGCAAGGGTGCATTCCTTTGGATGATCGATATCTGGCAGATCTTTTCTAAGACTGGTAAGAAGAGCAGATGAATACAGATCGCCCAGATCTGTATGGGTGGCGTCAGCATCATGGAATGTCCACACGCGCCCTGTGAAGTCGAGTAGATCTCCAATGATTCCGACATCTCCTGGGGGGAGCCAGTCGACCATCGTACCAACTGAGTAGGTTGCGAGTACGGCATCGCAACCAGCAGCATCGATTGCAAAGATGTTGGCTCGGTGCTCAATGGCATGTGGGGGAGTGGATCTACCCTCATTTCCATGATGTCGTTTCAACAGCACCATGCTCGAGGACTTGTTTTCTTGGGATTGCAGGATTGTGAGGGGGACTTCTCCAAAGGGTGTGCTCGCCACTACTGAATTCTCCTGCCATTTTCCGTTGAGAATAGAGGCGCCGAAGGCCGCAGCCATTCCAGTACCCGTAAGCAGACCAAGGCGAGCCATGTTACTGGTGCAGGGCGATGGCTCAAGATGTTGACGGCATCACATTGCCTGAATTGGCGACATGCATGTTCATTGATTTAAGGCGGTGTACGGATGCTCTGGTACTCACTCATTCAGGCGTGTGATCAAATCGGCCTTCTTACCTGAGACTGGTTTGCCAGATTCCTTGAGGAGTTCCTTGAGTTGTGCCACAGTCATTGAACTGTAGTCTGGTGCATCTTCCTGCGCATCCTTTGATTCGGAATCTTCCTTGCCCTCATCAGCAGGTTCAGTTTCTTTTTCCTCGTCAGAATCAGAAGCATCCCCCTCGTCATCTTGGGCTTCAGGGCTTTCTTCGGACTGCTCATCCTCATCGTCTTTCTCGTCATCTGAAACACCTTGTTCCTCAAGAATAGCTGCTTTCTTAGCTTCAATCTCGGCGGTCTTTCGCGTTTCATCGCGCAGCACGTCATCGAGAGTGGGTCCATCATCCGCTACGACTCCTACTTGGAGAAGTTGTGACTTGCGAATCATGACAAGACGCGTCATGTGAATGTTCCACAATCCCTCACGAATCTGATTCTCCAACTCACCCGACAGCAAGCTTTGTTGGAGTCCCGGGTATGTCAGCTCCCTTACCTTGGATGTAATGATATTGACCATTTCGGCACGCATGGACTGCGCAGTTGAGGCCTGGACACGATGCTCTGTGATTACAAGAGGCTTCAATCGAACAAGGTGGCCATCCTCGGTAATCGCGTCGACTACGGCGTCGAATTTAGTCCGATGTCTGCGAATCTGCCGGCGTACGTGATCCTTGAGAGTCTCGTGTCCGATGAAGGAGGTTATGGCATCGCTGCCTATCACTTCGGTGATTCGGAACCTCAGTTTAACATGTAATTTTGTGAAATCCCCATCAAACTCTTGCTGCGTGATTTCAAAAATGCGTCCTATCAGAAGGTCTTCGGATTCTGCCAGAGTCTCGCCGATTGACTTGTACATCCACGGGGTCCTTGGTGCACGGATGGTGTACCATCTCTTTGCTCGCCATTTGTCCTTCTGTCGCCGGGCGGCGGCACGCGACGTCTGGGTGCGTTGGGCCATCGATCTCCGCTCCGTTCCGCAGGGGCGCTCCTGCTCGCAATCGGCGGACCTCCCTCGGATATATGAACCGACCCATCAGTCTCGCATTGAGAGACATGCCCATTCATGGTCTGAGGTATGATGTTCACTTGACAGCCATTGATGATGCGGACCTTGTTCACTCTGCCCTCAAATGGCTTGCTGGACCAGAGGCGTCAATTGCTATAGAAAATGATTCGACCCACCATGGCGGTCGTCTTTGCCGAATGCGCGTGGCATTCAATAAAACAGGGCCTGCTCGCCGAGCTCTTGCTCGCCTAGGTCCACATTTTCTTGAGGATCTCGGCCGCACAGCGCCTGACAGAATCGATGATGAGAAGCGCCTCCACTTTCGCCTTGACCTTGCACGACTGGTGTGCGGCGAGGTATGTCTTGGATCTCAAGGTCCCGTCATCAAGGGCCGCCTCAAACTGCGCGTACAACCTGGTGAGGAGCCGGTGGCTGTGGCCGACCGCTTGATTTTTGAGGCAGTCGACCGCGCGAAGCGCTCTCAATGGCCTCCTTCTTACCATTCTGAGTTGAATGGAGTGCCTTGAGCCAAGATATTAGGATTGATAAGTGGAATGAGGCTACGGTATCTATGACTCATGTTGTTGTGGGGGCCTGTGTGGGCAGCAAATACCAAGAATGTGTTGCAGTTTGCCCAGTCGAGGCGTTTCGCGAGGCGGAAACCTACCTCGTGATTGACCCCGATGAATGCATTGACTGTCAGGCGTGTATCCCCGAGTGCCCAGTTGATGCAATATTCAGTGATATGGATGTTCCTGATTCTGAGCTTGAATGGGTTGAGAGGAATGCAGATGAGGCGCAAAATCTCCCGCTTGCGACTGGCGATTCTCCAGTTCTTGCAGATTGAAGGGTTAATCAATCGGATGGACTCGCGATAGGTGTGCCGCGCACCGTGGACATCGAGCAGTTGAAGCGCGGCGGAGATTTGATCAAACGTGGCTTTGCCCGTATGCAACAAGGTGGCGTCATAATGGATGTCGTCAATGCTGAACAGGCAGCTATTGCTGAGGATTCAGGAGCAGTTGCAGTCATGGCATTGGAACGCGTTCCAGCCGATATTCGAGCAGATGGTGGTGTTGCTCGGATGTCACATCCAGATATGATTCAAGAGATCATGGATGTCACTTCGATTCCAGTGATGGCCAAGACACGAATCGGCCATGATGCTGAGGCAAGAATTCTCGAATCGCTTGGTGTTGATATGGTTGATGAGTCGGAGGTTCTTACTCCTGCAGATCCCTTCTTTCATATCGATAAGAGAAAGTTTGAGATTCCTTTTGTCTGTGGTGCCACAGAACTTGGTGAAGCTGTCCGGCGTATTCTGGAAGGCGCTGCGATGATTCGTACAAAAGGCGAGGCGGGGACAGGAAATATCGTTGCTGCCGTCACACATGCCCGTTTAATCTCCAAGGAGGTCGAGGTCGTGCAGGACGTGCAGACTGAACTCGATATTGTAGCAGAGCACATCTTGCGCAAATATGAGGTGCTCAATAACCGAGTTAATCAGCAGATTGGAATTCGATCAGTTGCCACTCCTTTTGGAAGCATCACTGAGTTGAGAGATAGTATTCGTCAGATTCTTGAACAGATTCGCTTAGTAGGGAGGCTTCCAGTTGTGACATTCTCTGCAGGAGGCATCGCGACTCCTGCCGATGCAGCATTGATGATGGAGCATGGTATGGATGGCATCTTTGTAGGTTCAGGGATTTTCAAGTCCGAAGACCCTTCCACGATTGCTCGTGCGATAGTCGAAGCGACTCACCATTTTGACAACCCTGAGACTGTTGCCGAAGCTTGCCGGATGTCGGGCACACCTATGCGTGGGATCGAGCTTGAGACATTAGCACCTTCCGAGCGTCTTGAGAATCGTGGTTGGTGAACATCCGGGCATACCCCATGGGCTTGGACTTAGGGGGGCGAGATAATTGGTCAATGTCGTGGTACTAGGGACCGCACAGGACGGGGGGTACCCTCAGGTCGGGTGTAAGAGAGAGTGTTGCGCAGTTGTGCGTAGGGACTCCCAACTTGCACGGTTTCCTGTTGCTTTGGGAATCCGGGGTTCAGATGACACATTCCATCTAATCGAAGCGAGCAGGGAGATGGCGCGTCAATTTGACATCTGGGTTTCGGAAGGCGGATTCACAGGTTCTCTCTCCAGTCTCAGCCTCACACATGCGCATCTTGGCCATGTCGATGGGCTTGGGCTGTTTGGCAGAGAGGTGATGGGTCTTGAGGGTCTTGTGACACACTGTAGTCCCTCAATGCTCTCTTTATTGCAGACAACGCCTGCATGGGTGGGTCTCTTAGAGCAGGGTGTGCTTCATCCTCGCCCATGGGTTGCGTTCGAATCCTTTGAACCACTGGGTGGCTGCGGTTTCACCATTACACCCGTTCCAGTTCCGCACCGTTCTGAATTGACGGACACTCATGCCTTGCTGATCATTGGGCCTCAACGTCGACTGCTCTTCATGCCGGACATTGATTCATGGGAGGGTGTCCTTGAAGGCCGTGGAGTGCGGGAATGGTTGGATGAGATGAATGTCGATATCGCTCTTATTGATGGCACATTCTGGGATGGTGATGAGCTGGTTGGGAGAAACATGGTCAAGGTCCCACATCCCCCCGTCATGGACTCTCTCAACCGATTAGGTCGGCGTGAGGGAAGTGACCCAGAGATTCATTTCTTACACTTGAATCACACTAATCCCCTTCATGACTCTGATAGTTTTCAGACCCGTGAACTTAGACAAAAGGGCTGGAATGTATGCGATCAAGGTGCTGTGTTCAGACTGTGACTCAATTCCGGCGCAAATGCCTCGTTCCTCGGAAGTGTTGATGCTGAATACCCTCCTCAACTCCAAGAATGGACCTTGTCCTCGTGCTCTCTTTCCTCCTGTTCATGGGGGTCTTCACTGCCATTGGTCTTGCAAGTGTACGTGTGAAGCAGGATACGACCGATGATTACCTGATTGCAGGCAGGGGGATGCATCCCGGTTTGGCAGCACTGTCTGCAGTCAGTACCTGGAATAGTGGCTACATGTTCATTGGAGCTATAGGCTACACATACTTGATGGGCTACTCAATCATCTGGCTGAGCATTGCCTCTTTTGTGGGTCAATTCATAGCGTGGATCTGGTTATACAAATTCATTCAGGAAGAGGCCAAGGGGCGTGATGTTCGTTCACTCACCTCACTTGTCTCCAATGTGAGTGGTGCACCTGAAGCAAAACTAGCAGCCCTTCTTTCAGTCATCTTTCTCTCAGTTTATGCAGCCGCGCAATTAACCAGCGGAGGCAAAGCTCTCCTTGTGATGATGGGGTGGTCCGAACTTGTAGGGATTCTGATTGGTTTTGTCCTTGTTGTAGCTTATTGCTATGCTGGAGGAATCCGCGCCTCGATATGGACAGATGCAGCTCAATCTTGTACGATGATTGTGGGTTCACTGGTTCTGTGTTGGGTGGCGCTATCAGAGGTAGGTGGTCTTAGCGGTTTGCACGGGGCCCTCGCGGCACAAGACAGATCTCTCACAAGCCTTTACCCTCCAGATCTGAAATTTGGACTTTCGCTGTGGATGCTAGGATTCTTGCTTGGGGGATTGAGTGTGGCTGGTCAGCCCCAAGTGGTTTCGCGGGTGATGACCTTGGGAACGGACGCGGACAGGAAGAAAGCAATGATCTGGTTCTTTGTATGGCAAACTCCATTCTATCTTCTCATTGCGTTAATCGGTCTTGCAAGTCGGGTAATATTCCCTGAGGCGAACTTCGACCCTGAGCTTGGTCTTCCGATGTTAGCGATGGATCTGTTGCCACCATTCTTAGTCGGGCTGATTCTTGCCTCGATCTTCGCAGCAACCATGTCGACAGCAGACAGCCAAGTTCTTGCTTGTACTGCTGCAGTAACTGATGATCTGAGGCCTGAATGGAGTCAGGACCACAAAAAGACAAAACGCGTGACTTTGGCAATAGCAGTATTTGCAACGTTGATATCGATAGGGGGGCAGTACATCCCTGGAGGAAACAATGTGTTTGGCCTCGTCATCCTTGCGGTGTATGGGTTAGGGAGCATCTTCATCCCGATTCTGATCATCCGTTGGATGGGCTATGAGCCCGACACACAACATGCGGTCACGATGATGCTGGCAGCCATCACAGGTGTCATTCTGTGGAGATTGATGGGGTGGAATATGGACGTGTTCGAATCAGTGCCAGGGATGGCAGCAGCATTCGGGGCCCACTTCATCTCGAATAAGATTCGCTCACCTGAGACCTCGTCCCTGGGGCGATATAAATTACCAGATTCAAGAAAAATCGCAGCCATTGCAGCCGCGATCCTCATTCCAGTAGGTGCTGTTGAAGCATCATACTTTCTCACCTCTTCAGAATCCTCTGATGTAATAGGTGGCGTTGGAACATATTCAGTTGCGGGTATCTATTCTTATCACCAAATTGCAGAGGGTTCGGAGTATGTTGAAGATCAAGGGATTGTGAGTATCATAGCCAATTCAGATGCTGCAGCGGATCAAATTGATGGCAATAATATCGTTGGCGTGAGGGCTACTTTGACTCACACAGATGATGAGACACAACAAGGTCTAGGTTGTGCTTCTCCTACAACTGATGAACCGCAAGACGATTATGTATTGGCTAATCTCAGCCACGGCGTATTTTCACATGATGGAATGGGGTTATCTGATTTCCTCGTGGATGTAACTTGGCATAATGGAGATATCATTAACACAACTGTCAGCAACATGAGTAAGTCTGAGATTCAGATGATGTTGGACGGAGAGAGTACCGGAATTGGCGAACACGCTCTTGATCTCGAGGTCAATGTTGAAACAGGTGGTGGACTTGGATGTCAAACCACTGACGATGGAGAAGAAGTCGCTTATACGATCGAGTTAATTTCTCTTGAGTATACTATTGAGACCGTATCTTAACTGACGCTCGATTTTGGGCCCCAAAATTTACGTGACAAGGTATCCTTGCAGGGCGCCAGCATCAAACGGGGTCTCGTTCGCCCTAATCTGGTGGCCGGGTGGGATGATTAGCCCTTGGAGTTTCGCCCGATCTTCGATACTGGCTCCGCGCATGACGATACAGCTGGAGACCTTGGCCTTTTCACCAATGGATGCCCCTGCGTGTATGACACTGTGTTCAATATGTGCTGACTCCTTGACTTGAGATGTACTTGCCAACCATGAATCTCGCTCGACCAAGGCCCCATTCAACTTGACTCCTTCAGCAAGGCTACTTTGTCCAGAGGCAATCTCAATCTGACTTCTTGCTAAATCACTATGCCTGCCTATGTCATACCACGTGCCCGAGAGAGAGATGGCGTATAGTTTCTGATCACTTTGGAGCATGGAAGGGAATAGATTTTTGCTGAAATCATAAGGCTCTGCTTCAGGTATTTGGTCAAGAATTTCGGGTTGAAGAATATACAGTCCTGCGTTGATCAACTGTGAGAACTCCTCGCCGGGGGCTGGTTTTTCTTGAAATCTCAATATTCTTCCGTCATCATCACAGTCAACAATACCGAATTCAGACGGGTCCTCTACCTTCCACAATGCCATGCTGACATCTGCTTGACGAGCCTTGTGCATCTTGATCATGGGTGCTATGTCAAAGGAGGTCAGATTGTCCCCACTGACGACAACAAACGTACCTTCAATCCAATTCTGCATCATTTTGACACCTCCCGCAGTCCCCATCGGTGGTTGCTCAACAGTTACGTGTATTTCGTCGACAAGGCCTTGCCGAACCCATCCATTCACATGTTCTTCGACCTTCTCGGGGAGATTCGATGTTGTGATGCCGATTCGCGTGATGCCGGCATTCAAGAGCATCGCCAAACAGTGATCTATGACAGGACGATCGAATATCTCGATCAATGGCTTAGGTGTGTGTTTGGTCAGAGGATGCAGCCGTGTACCAAAACCGCCTGCCATGATAATGGCCTGCACGTCAGGCACCACGTCGACGTCGCATAGGCTGGATGCGGGGTGGACGCTTGGGTTGTGTAGAGTCCGAGTCTTGCGTCATGGATTGCCCTTGCTTCTCACCACCTCCCTTCCCGAGTTCGACAGACCCTTCGGTCATGATGCGTTCAACAATTTCTTCATGCACTTCGGGAGATTCAGATGCGTCGGCCATCTCATCGCGGACTTTCTGATTGTGGTCATCAATCCATGATTTTGCCTCATCACGGGCTTTCTTCAATTCAGTCTTCACATCATTGACCTCATCAAGCAATTCCGTGACGCGCTCATGGACCTCTGTCGCCTTCTCGCGCTGCGCAACGAATCCCGCGTGATGCCTGTCACCCTCGGCTTTCAAAAAATTCCGTTGATCGAAGAGCCCATCAAGCCCCTCGTTAAGCAATTCAATGCGTTTGATCGCCTCGATCATCGATGTGTGAGCCTCGTCAGAAGCAGTACGAACATCTGTAATCGCCTTCTCGATATCATCAAGGTCGACCTCGAGTTTAGAGTGTTCAGACACTAGAGGTTCTAGTTCTGCAACTCTCAGTTTCATCCTTCTCATGCGTTCGATGGCCTTCTTTTCATCGTCAAGGGTGAGAGTGCCAGCAGTCTCTATCTGGACTCCTATCTGCTGAATCTTGGATCTAAGGTCATTGTATTCAGCAGTGGCTGACATACCTGACTTTTTGCTTCCTTTCTGACCTCTTGATCGTGCCCTGAGTTCACCTGCTTGTTCATTGAGGAGATCTCTGCGGGATCGATGTTCATTGATCTCATCTCTGATGGCATTACGTTGCTCGACGCCTTCATCGATTCGAGCCTTGAGTTCCTTGTAGGCTTCTTGGACCATGTCTCGCTGAGCCGCTGCTCGCTTGGCACTGTCGTTGTGCTGATCACGCTGATCGCGCAACCTCTTGAGCTTGAGTTCCATGGATTGGAGGCGGTGACGCAGTTCACCAACCTCTGACAGGCGCTCCTCCTCGTCAGCCACGATGCTCGGAGATGGTTCACCGTATCAATCGAATCGGTCGTCTTATTCTCTGTTAGCAGTGAACGTAGCGGAACAAGCCGGGCATCGTGCTTTGGTAGGCCTGCGCTCAAGAGGAACGCGAAGAGGTTGTGAACACGAGGGACACTCAATGACATCTGTTAGTGAGGATGACTCAGGAATCTTTTCAGAAGCACCCTTATTTGATTCAGTGGCAGCTTCGGAATAAGATTCTTCAACCTCATTGGCTGGCCCTGCCACAGTATCGGAATCAGTCCCCTTTTCTTCCACTCCTTCTAGAGGCGGTTCAGAGGGTGCTGCAGAGAAAACCTCCCCACATCGTGTACAACGAGCACGGCCTCGATATGTGGAAGGAACCGTGAGACGCTGATCGCAAGAAGGGCATTGGACTTCACGCTCTGCCGTGGATTCGCCTCCACCGTCCTTCTCAGTTTCTTCTCCGTGGATTCTGCCCGCAAATGATTGTGAGCGGACAACGGCCCTCCCGATGGCTATCAGTGCGATGCCAATGGCTCCAAGTGCGGCACCCACCTTGACATCGCGGAAATCAATGTCCTCGGAGAGACTCTTAGACGAAACGATATTTTGGCGAGGGAGCGAGAGAATCATCTGGTGCTCGCTGCTCGCTCCATTCCCTGAATGATATTCCCATACAACTGTTCCCCCCGGGCCACTTGGCCATTCTTTGAATTCTAGGGTTACCATCACTGAATCATCGACAGCAATGGTTGGAGTTGTCTGTTCGGCAAGCAGAAAACCGTCCGTGGCTCGTGTTGCTCGAACGATTCCCTCATCGAGTGAAATCGGCCCCGTATTGGCAATCTCGGTTTGAATGGTCAGAATATCACCGGGCAAGGCTTGTTCAGGCCAACCTCCCATGACGGCGATCTGGGCTATTGGATAGGATATGTCCACATTGAGCATCAAAGAGTGCACAATGTTGCTCCCCCATCCTGCTTGGCGAACGATTAGGAGAAGTTGTCTATCGCTGTCGACCTGTGGGACACTGATGTGAACTGTCTGGTTTCCTGGATGGATCTGCTGTTCGGAGTGGTGTCGGACGATTCCTTCTGATGTAACCTCTACTTCTACAGTTCTTGAAGTCCCAAGACTGAGTTCGATGATTGCTGAAAGGCCATGTGATGTAGCCGAAGCACTGCTGATTTCAGCACTCACAAGGTTCACGGTTTGTGGTGGAAGAACACTGACCTCGATACTTCCTTGATTGCTGACACTTCCTGAATCGATGTCAAGAACCTGCCACTCAAGGGTCAGAGTCCCGGCAACGAAGAGGAACACAGACGACGAAAGCACTTCGCTTGAGCCAGCGGCAACAAGGATGGTATCACCCGTGAAAATAGTTCCATTATGCACGAGTTGAAGAGTTACGTTGCCCTCAGCATCACCTGCATTCTCGATTGGTACTCTCAGCTCAAAGAGATCAGATACGTGCCGTGGCCCCTCTACTGCTATGGGCTCACTCAATAGCGACCAGATGGGTCCGGAACGGTTGAATGTCATCTGTGCAATAACTACTGAATTTTCATGAATGCGTGTTGGGGACGTGGCAGTACATGTGTATGTTCCATCCGAAGGCTCACTCGCCACCGTGATCTCGGTTAGTACATCTGTGGGGAGAGCAATTATTTGAGCGTCAATGATTGTACTTGCCCCATGTGTGCATGTGATGTTCACTTCGCCGGGGGCAGTCCCATTATTCCATATCTGGAGTGTCAATGCCTCCTCGTCGTTATCGAAATAGACGTCCAGAGCAGGTAGAGGAGGTGGCCCCACGCCAAGGTCCACTGATATCGAAATATTTCCTTGTTCAGTAGTATTTGCCACTAAACCCAGAATGATTACTCCTTCTGGGGCTTGGGAGATTGATAGAGGGCCCACAAGGGCCCTCTCTCCTCCAGCAATCGTTGTGCTGCCCGAAGCATTACTTATCTCAATACCTTCGTGCTTGGCCCCAAGAACCCAAGTAAGATTGACAGTAACATCGCCAAGATTCTCAACTCGTATGAGGACATCGAGATCATCACCAGATGATGGCGTAACATTCATTTTGCTACCATCTGCTTCATTCCAGCTCACGTCCCATGTAGCGCTGGGCAATACTATAATTTCTGCGGGGCGGAGGTGGATGAGGTTCGCAGAGAGGTTGATGATCCATGCATTCGAACTGTTGGGAAAGATGGCCGCGTGTGCGGTCCAGAGTCCTTCTGAGAGCGCCGAGTGATTCCAGAAAACAACCGTGGCAACTCCGCTGACTGTTGAATCAGTGTCATTGAAATGAACGAGGGTACCATTCTGTGCTTCAAGTGTCCACAAAATGTCGATCTGATAAGTACCTTCATCGAGGCTAATGAGATGAAGACTGAATGAAGCGGGTCCTGAGCCTACGGTGTTGTTGCCAGAATGGATCGAAAGAGTTGCTTCGATGGGGGTGGGGTCTTCTGAGTGGGCGAGACCTGGGACGAATATTAGGGCCGTGATCATGCAACAGAGTGCGAGGGTCTGGCGCCGAGTGACCATGGTACTCAGAACGAACGGTTCGTGGCCCTATTTTGTCCCTGTCGCTTCTCAAGCCCTTGCAAACGTTTTTTCAGAGGAATGTGGGGGGAGGGGCTGTGTACACGCCCGACACCGTCGGGACACGCCACCTGATCGAATCCATGATCACTCGGCGCCGAACGGCATTGGATGGCCTTGAGGATAGGATGATACGGGTCGAGTCCCAGTTGTCTGAATTGCAAAAACGTGTCAATGGAGCTCAGGAGCAGCGCGATCAGATCAATGAAGAAGTTGCACGTCTCAAGAATCAGCGCGATAGCCATCAAGTCAGCGCCCGTGACATCATGGGTCGAATCAATGAGGCCCGCGCTGAACTTGAAGGAGTATCTCCCCTGCCTCCCGACCCTCGCTGGGCCAGGGAACGTTTGCAAAGGGGAATCGAAGAATTGGAGGGTCGCTTTGAAACATCAGCTTTGGACAGAGATGCAGAGAGGCGACTGATGCGGGAAATGCGAGAATTAGCTCACCAGCACTCTGAGTGGGTGAGTAAGAGGCAGAAGGAAAACCCTGAATGGGGGGTTCTGCATGAGTTGCACAGGAAATTGAATGAGGCGTATGAACAGGCCCGCACCAATCATGAGGCTTTGGTTCAGTTGGCAGAGGCTTCAGAGCCATTTCACGAAGAATACTTGAGACTTCGCGAGGATTTGAAGCATCATCAAGCACTGCATTTGGGATTGTTGGGCGAACGTGAACATGGCCCGGGTTCAATCACATTTTGGCAGTCTTTGCTCGAAGTCGGCCTTGTTGGTGAACACGATATATTTGCTGATTCGAGAATTTTATCTCTGTCTGTTGAGGAAGCCTTGGCACGATTATCACCTTCGGTTGCGAACCCACTGGAGGAAAGTGAATGAGTGATCTGTTCGCCGACTTGCATGGTTCTAAACGGGGCGAGATTGAGAATAAAATCAGCGATCTCGACGAGCAGAAGCGCTCACTCACCGCTCATGTTACGGTGAGGAAAAAGGAGCGGAGTGCTATGATAGAGAGAGTAAAGGCCGCCCGTGCCGCTATGAGTTCCCTTTCTCCAAAGAAAGAGGAATTGCGGTCCAAAAAAGGTGAAATTAGGCAACTGCAGGGTGCAATCAATGCTGCACGGCGTTGCCGTGACGTAATCAATGCGATCATTCCCTTGCCCTACAATAGATTGGTAGAACGGGCTGAGTTACTCAGGGTCAAGTTGGTTGAAGCACATCCTAGCAACCCTATCTCGCTGGATGATGAGATCAGTCATCTGAGGGAATATTTGACTCTACAGGCTCAGATCGCACACAAGCGTTCCTCAAATCATCATCATCAGATTGTTGCCACTGGACTTGAGCGCATAGGCGTCCTTCGCCAAGAGATCTCATCCAGTCGGAGACGGCATGAAGAACAGGCTGAATCACTTGCTGAAACGAGCCCTCATCTGAAACCAGCCGACCTTTCCTTCAAGGCCATCAAAAAGTTGAGCGTACGGATCGATGGCATGATGAAGGAATTGAAGGGTATGTATGACCATCAGCGGCAGATCAACCGCGAATTGGGGCGTTTGAATGCGTTTATCAAGCACGTGCTTGAGGGTAGCGGGAAAAAGCCCAAGGGGACACGCCATCTTGAGGAGCGAGTTTTGTCGGGCGAAACATTCGGAATGGAAGACTTGACGCGCCTTGTAAGGTCCGGGGGTCTCGATGAAGGACGGGGTCGTGGCAAAACCAAGAGCACAAAGGCGCCAGGGGGCAAACCCTCACCAAAACGTAGGCAGCAAATCACGCCTCGCCGTGGACAGGGAAGGATTGGCCGGGTTGATCCGGAGAAGCGGAGATGACGCTTTGATGGCCCCCGACTTGGAATCAGGATGTGGGGCTAAGTGGCGCCGTGTCCGTGCAGCTCAGCGCCTCGATGCTGGTGAATTGGCTGCGCGCGCAGCATTAATCGAGCAAGTCACAGGCGAGAAATATGATCCTCCCTCTCTTAGAGGCCTACCTTACGAGTCTGAAGTGTGCAGTTTTGAGTTAGATGTAGGGCTGGCACAACCTGCAGGGCTGCTATGGACAACCCTAGTTTCTGAGACACGTGCCCGCGTCCTAATATTTGCAATAGCAGCAGATTTTCAGGACAGAGGCTTTGGATCACAAGTGTGGAAGATGATGCAAGAGGATCTTCTGTCTCTTGGAATTACGCTAGTCCAATTAGAAGTGCATGCCTCCAATCTGGGCGCCCTCCGCCTTTATGAGCGGCTTGGGCTGAATAGAGTGGGCTACATCAGAGACTATTATGCCTCAGGAGATGGAATTCTCATGGAATGGACCTCGCCTCGTCAGGTGTAACGTTTCTGCCCCCTCCCCCCTTCTCTCCCTCTAGTTCTGAGAAAATTGTTGGGAAATAGTGGGGTAGGAACGCTACGTTGATGGACGCCCTTGGCCTGTCATTGTCAACGATGCTCTCAACTCCGGCTGAACGTCTGCTAGATGACCTACATGGGATGAGGGGGGTGCATGCAGTTCTCCTCATTGATCGTGAAGGGCTTTGCACGAGCACGCGACCGTATGACTTTGTTGTAGGAGCTGAGCGGAGCGGACTGCTCTCTGCACTGTCTGCCGAGGCGACGTTGAATGCAGAGTATGATGTCATTGTTACTACATTCGACGGAGGAGGTTGTCTCCTCGCCCCATTGAACGAGGGTAGGTCATTGTGCGTGATAACGGAAGTCAATATCAATCTCGGAGCTGTGAGGAAGGGGCTTATCGAAATCTCTGCTCGCTTGCGCCCACTGATGGGGGCGTCGAGAGGTCAAGAGTCTCACTGACGTGGTCAAGTGAATTGGCTGTAACTGCAATCACGAGTTACCACACACCAACCCAATGTTCACTCAATCAGGGGACCCATGATGGTCATCCCATTGGTTGTTGGTTCCATAGCTTGCTTGTCCATGATGTGACGAGTATGACGCATCTTCTCGATCTGTAAGGTGCGCACAAGCCTGCCGTTTCGCCGATCGAGGCTGAGATTGATGATTCCATCTGCCAAGAATCCCTCGTTCCCTTGATGCTCAGCATGATCTCCATATTGGCGTTCAGTGATGATAATGACAAAGAGATTCATTCGTCGAAGTGCAGCAAAGAATGCAAACATCTTCTTTCGCATATTCGCATCGACTTCGGTGAGGCTGTAAATCGCTCCAAGAGAATCCAGAACGAAGCATGAGAAATTGTCACCTTGCTCGGCCTTGAAATGGTCCAGCATGCGCTCAGTGAAGCGCAGGTAATCCATGTCCTGGTTCTCAGAGCGCAATTCGGTGAAATCTGTGATCTGCAAATTTCCCGGTAAGGTCAGTCCGACTGATTCGGAACTTCTCAGCAAACTTTCGACTGACTCTTCAACAGTACAATAGAGTCCAAATTCACCCGTTCTGCTGAGGTGGTGGGAGATGCTTGTCAAGGCAAAAGTAGACTTCATTGCACCTGGGGGGCCAGTGAGCAGAAGGATGTAGGGGGCTGCAGGTTCTCGGCCCAACAATCGCTCCATTCCGGGGATACTAGCACGAATCATCGAAACGGGGAGCAGGTCGGTCCGATTAACCTTACCCGAATCCACTTCATACGTATTCGGACATGAATGAGCGTGGCGTCGTGATTATATATCGTGACTCAAGCCTAAGGGCGTCGGGGGAAGAGGCATGGCCGCGCTCTATCAGGCTCTCGAATCACAAAAGGCAACCGTCGACCAGAAGGCGACTGAGCACCGTGAGGCGCGTGACCGCTTCAATGTAGATGTTCGCACTCATCTCGATAAGCGGAATAAACTCAATGATCAGGTTTCCTCTCTTATTGATGAGGCGAAACGCCAGCGTTCTGTCCGAGATGAGCAGAACCAGAATGTCAGGGATGCCAAAGATGTGCGTGAAGAATGCACTCAAGTCGTCCGTGACATCAAGAAGCAAATTCAAGACGTTCGTTCTGAAAAGGGAGGCTCGCTTGCCTCAAACCAATCTCCCCATCAATTGCGGCGAGAATTTCAGCGCCTAGAAAGCGAGTATGAACACGGGCGCCATCAGGGGAAACACGAGAAGAAGGTCCTCAAGCGTTTGCAGGAACTTTCCCGCATGCTCAAACTGATTGCCGAAGATGAGGAAGGCGATGAACAGACTAAGGCAATGCGTGAATCGCTGACTGCCGCTCTTGAGCATCAAGAGAAAGCTCATGAGTCCGTCACCGAGGCTGCCGAGAATGCTCAAGCTGCTCACGATTTGATGATCCAACTCCATAAAGAGGTCGACCAACTCAGAGATGAGGCAGATGAGGCTCAGCGGTCATTGCTTAAATCAAAGCGACAAGCCGACAAAAATCATCGTGGGTTCGTGATGTCAATCCGCTCTCTGCACAGCATTCAAGACATGCTCAAAGTACTCGATAATCGGTCGAAGTATGAAGAGAAAGAAGGAGAGAGAGCAAAGGGGAGAGAGGAAGTGGATGACATCATGCTCCGCCTGATGAAAGGTGAGACAGTGGATACTGAAGAGTTGCTTGCCCTTCAGCGACATGGGAACTGAGGGTGGTACTCGTGCTCTCGCAACAAGATATCGCTGACATTCTTTCCAGATACGATCATCTGAAAATTCGCGTTGGTGCTATTGCTTCGCATTCAGCACTCGACATCTTTGATGGAGCCATCGAGGAGGGATTCCCTACAGTTGCCTACGCTCAGCGAGGTCGAGAATTGACTTACGACCGATATTTCGCCTCACACCGCGCACCCACTGGGCGCGTTTCACGAGGCATTGTCGACCGGACCATTATTCTTGATCGCTTCAAAGAAATCATGAATGAGGAATTTCAACATCGTATGCGTGAGAGAAATGTGATTCTAATACCAAATCGCTCGCTGACTTCCTATGTCGATCTTGCTGCTATCGAGTCCAATCTGCGAGTGCCACTATTTGGATCAAGATCCATGCTCAGAATTGAAGATAGGGGCGAGGAGGGCGACTATTACGACCTCCTTGCTAAAGGAGGCCTTCCAACTCCTGAGAGAGTGGACCCAAAAGATATCGACCAATTGTGCATCATCAAACTACACCATGCTCAGAAACCCCTTGAGAGGGGCTTCTTCACTGCGAGTAGTTTCGAGGAGTATCAAAGGAAATCAGAGCAACTTATGACTGACGGCATCATTTTGGAGGAAGATCTTCAAGGTGCCCGCGTTGAGAAATATATCATTGGGCCCGTCTTCAATCTTGATTTCTTCCATAGTACTTTGGCAACTGGTGACGAGCCAAGATTGGAACTCCTTGGGATTGACTGGCGCTTTGAATCCGGCCTTGATGGGCATGTTCGTCTTCCAGCGCAGCAGCAACTCGACCTGAATGCCTCTCAAAGCCTCCCTGAGATGACCGTTACTGGGCATTCGATTGCGACTTTACGAGAGAGTTTACTTGAACGAGCCTTTGATCTGGGAGAACGTTTCATCGATGTTGCTGCACGCATTCACCCTCCAGGGATCATAGGTCCTTTCTGTTTGCAGACGTGCATTGATGAGGATTTAAATTTCTACATCTATGATGTAGCCCCCAGAGTCGGAGGAGGTACTAACGCCCACATGTCATGGGGCCACCCATATGGAAATGTGCTCTGGAGAAAGCCCATGTCGACTGGCCGGCGAGTTGCGATGGAACTTCGCCGTGCAGTTGAGTTGGATAGACTGGACGAAGTCCTCAGTTAAGTTGCTAAAACTACGCCGGACCATCCACAAAGAACGGATGGTTGCATCTCAGGAGCATCGACTTCCCAAGCAGGGAGTAAAGCCCATGCCTCCTCAATCACCATGGTCTCTATGTCCGGCCTCCACCATCTAAGGACTCGTGCAGCCTCATCTCCGGCTATGGCAGCAGGCATGACGCGCCGAATACTCAGTATGTCAACCAGCTCCTCACGAAGTCGTTCATCACCGCGCTGCAAACCAGCTTCAACTTCATTGAGACTAGGGGTCCATTCCATGAGGTGTTCAGGTCCAATAGATTCGAGAGGCGCGTGAATTCCTGGGTCGAGCAGAACGTTCTCAAAGGATTCTTTCAGGTCCTGAGGCCCTATGAGTTGGCCTGTAGTTATCAGAACCTTACATCGCCGAAGCACAGGGCGCAATGTCGTTGAGAGGTCCCTGTCCTGAGCCCACTTCTGGGCATCGATCCGGGGCTTAATCACAAATACCTCTTGGTGAAGTGGCCATGCGTTTGCCGAGTCAGGGTGTTCACCTCTGGAAATAGGAGCAACGGTTGGGGCAGGGGGAGTCCACCCCTCCATCACTATACGGCCAAGGAATAGAGCAACGTCATCCCTATACTGGTGTTGAACACCAACTGTATCTGGCAGGCCCTCATTCCGAGTGCGATTGAGGTGGAGGAGGAGGTGTGGGCCCGGACCAGCATCAACACTCCATCGTTCAATTTCAAGGCCACTCATCTTGGTTTCCTCATGGCCTATCAGCCAAATCACGTGTGCACAATCCTCTCCATCTCCTTTCAAGAAAAGATGAGGAGTGCTTCGACCCAGCCTGATTGGTGAAGTTGTATGAGATGTGCCGCCCGATATTGGAATGAAGCCATGGGCATAACGCAGTGCTGATTGGACGACGTCATCCACGATTACGGGGAGTACATGCAGCGAATCATGCTTGCGGCACTACGAAAGATTGCCTTCAAGAGTAAGGAGCTCGGAAGAACCGGCGTCCCTGATGCCAACAGTTGCTACAGAGAAGGGTTTTCCACAGGCTGTACCAAGATCCCTATTCACGATTTCGAGTTGATGTAGTACCACTTCGGGATGCTTGGCAACAAGATCTGTAAGCACATTTGGGGGGCAATTTGCTGCGAGGAGCACCAAACTGACCTCGCCGCGCGAACATGCTCCAAGAGTTGTTCGAGAACCTATGGTAACATCTCCTGTGCCAATGGCATCTTTGATCTCACGAACTATATCCATCCTACACACCTCACTCATTCACGGGAATGTAATACAAGTCGACGTTACCAGTTCCCAGAGAGATGGGCTGACCTACAATGATGTTCTCCGCAACACCTGCAAGTTGATCTCTCTCACCGATGACTGCAGCGCGCAAGAGGTGATTGACAGTAATCTCGAAAGCTGCCCGTGCCAAGATGCTGTGCTTGGTACCTGAGACACCATGTCTGCCAATTGCCCTTACCTCGCCTTCACTGGTCATCACGTCAGCGACAAGAAGGAGATGGCGGTCATCGACCTCAAGTCCTGCACCTTCCAAAGTCGAACGAATTTCGTTGATAATCGCTTGGCGTGCGGCTTCAACCCCCAAGAAATTCTCTACTTCGACGATATTGTTAGTATAGGTCTTAGCGCGGTCAATCCCTTCGATTTCGCTAACCTTGGCAAGATTACTGCCAATGGTTGAGATGAAGAAACCACCTTCTGGATCAGGATTGACCTGAGCCCTCTCGATTCCAGGAATTCCTTTGAGCCGAATATGTCGAATCTTTTCCTCTAGTTGCAGCAGATCTGTATAGGAAGCATTGTTCTCAAGGTCATCTGCCTTCTTTCGTCCAGGAATGATTGTGAGTTCAGAAGGAGAGGATTCCTTGTCTGGCTCAACATACAAGCGAAGAGCAGCCTCCAGCTTCTCCCTGACTTCATTGCCAGTCATCTCCCGCTTCTTCATTTCCTTGTTAAGCAACTCAAGGCGTATGAATCTCTGAGCGACAACCGTTTCAATATCTGCAATCATCTCTGCAGTTGTGACCTCGAGTTTAGGGGCCAGTTGTTGAGCTCTCTTCTCTTCCTTGGAGCGTGCTTCGTCATCTCCTTCAGGGGGGTCGAGATAGATGCGCATTGTAGGGGTTGATGGGGCTTTGCGAGCATCAACTATCTCGATGATTCGCGGTAACCCTTGAGTGACGTTAACTGTCGCCACACCAGCATAGTGGAATGTCCGCATCGTCATCTGAGTGCCAGGTTCTCCTAGTGATTGTGCAGTGATAATGCCAGCAGCTTCGAATGAATCGACTGCTGACCGTTCCAAGGCACTCAAAGAGGCCTGAATCAATGCCTCGGCTTTCTTTTTGGTGAGTTTGTTAATGCCTTTCTCACGCACACCTTCAACAAGTCTCTCAATGAGTCGACGATTCAGAGAGGGGCCTTCTAAGGCATCATTGATTTTACTGAGTGTCACATATAGGGGGTCACCACCCAAAGTAGACTCCAATGATTTCATCTTCTTGTCAGCATTGTAATCCTCGAGTGGGATGTTCTGAGTTCTCCTCGTCCTCCGAGGCATCTTGATTGTTAATTTCCTATCGTCCTTTCTTGCTGCAGCCTCGTCCTTAGCCTTCTTTCCGTGGGCCTGAATTATTTGATGAATCTGACCTGCAACTTTTGAATCCAATCCGCAGATCTGGGCGATTTGACCCTGCTCGAGAATCTTCACATCGTCCCATTTTCTGTCTTCAGCAAGTTTGTGAGCATACTCCGCATTGATGCCCATGTCCATGAGTTTTTTCTTGGTTGCGCTCTTGACAGTACCCATCAGGAATCACCTCCGCCAAGAACCGCATCAATGACTCCATTGACATCGATAGAGGAGCCTCTGACCGAGCGTGTCGGATCAGTCCCATCTTCACCGAATGTGAACTGGATGATCCTATCTGCAGTGTTCCTAACAGAACGAGGCCCATCATCACAAACTTTGAGATCATCGAGGGCGTTAATCAAACGACGCTGCATGTACCCCGATTTGGCGGTTCGAACGGCAGTATCGACAAGAGACTCACGACCCGAGACTGAGAGCATGAAGAACTCTGTCGGCTCAAGTCCTCGCTTGAAAGACGAGGAGATGAAGCCACGCTCAGGAGCACCTCTAGCAAATTTGCGGAAGTGGGGGAGAACTCTGTCCTCATAGCCCCTTTCAAGGCGCTTGCCACGAACCTTGGCCTGACCTATTGAACCGGCCATCATCGTCAGGTTATCCATGCTGCCTCGTGCACCGCTGGTTGCCATCAGAACTGCGGAGTTCTCTTCCCCCAGCGATTCTTTTGCAATATCACCTGCTGCTGATTTGGTTCGGTCTAGGATGGCCATGACATCTTCCTCAAGGGTCTCTAGAGGAGTGCGGCCAGGTCGTGCGACATATGTTTCTCCAGATTCTCCGAATTGTTGCAAGAGCTCATTGACCTCCATGCGCGCATCTCTATTTCTGTCGACAATGCGCTGGATAGCCTCGGCCGGGAGATCCTCATCATCAATTCCCGTCGTGAAACCAAAAGTGGTGCACACAGCAATAGTGATTCGTGTCAAACGGTCAAGGAACTTTGCGCCTTCGGCCGAGCCACAGTGGTGGAGGACGGCGTCAAGTATCAGGCCATCTTCTGCTCCTATTGCGCGCTTGTCGATAGTTCCCTTAAGAATCGCAGAGCCACGCACTTCGACCTTGTCCTTGCTTCTGCTCATATAGTTGACAAAGATAGCATTGGACTCCTCCGTTGAGGGCATCGCTTTGTTGAGAAGACTGAGTCCACTATATCCTATTGAGCCATCTTGCTCGATTGCCTCTGGAAGTTCACCAGTGTAGTTGATGGCTGAGAGCAAGGGTAAGGCAAGGTGGTGTGGGACGAAGTCAAGGCGGCTGAGGATATATGCTCCACTAATGTGATCGTGAATCCCCCCTATCACTGCCCCTCCGAATCTCGGTGAGAGAATATGCTCCTGAACACGCATCAGAATCTTTGCCTCAGCACGGGCTTCTTCGCCTTGTATGATGTGGAGATTCATTTCATCGCCATCGAAATCAGCATTGTACGGCGTACAAACTGCAAGGTTGAAGCGGAATGTCTTACCATCCATGATCTTCACTTCATGGACCATCATGGACATGCGGTGTAGTGAGGGTTGGCGGTTGAAGATCACAACGTCGCCGTCGATGAGATGCCGCTCTACAACCATGCCCGGCTTGGGCTCTCCAGTTCGCACGTCTATTGAGGCTAAGCGATCCTCGACATGCTCGCCATGACAATGAGGGCATCGAATTAGCATATCTTCTGGGAATTCCACGTCAGGGTGTTCTTGTTCGTAACGCCAGCGTCGCTGAAGTACTGCATTAGGGTCATCATCTGGCAGTTGCCGTCCATCTAAGTCCTCGCCGCGCAGATTCGCTAGAGTTCGCTCTTCATCAATGGCATAGTTGGTCTGAACATCACCCTCGTCTGTCTTGGTATCGTAGACCTTGAGCATCAACCCGGGTAGGAAATTAGGGGCCGGAATGAGGGCATTGATATCTGGGCGCTCACCATTGTAAGTCTCGTTGCGAATAGGGTCGCCAGGAGTGCACTCTGGGTTCAGGCAACGGAACCCACTCCAGATGTATTTCGTCCGATCTGTGATGCGCACACGGAATGAATCGCCGCGAACAATATAATTCACGCCTGGGTGGACGTTTGGCCCACGCATAATCATCTCCCTCATCTGCTCGCGATTCCGATTTGTCGAACGAATGGGAACAGTCAATTCCTTGGCTGAGAGTTCAGGAACTCCCACTTCATTGATTGAAAGATATGGGTCGGGCGAGATGACAGTACGCGCGCAGAAATTGACTCGCTTGCCAGAGAGGTTGTTTCGGAATCGACCCTCCTTGCCCTTGAGGCGCTGAGTCAGAGTCTTCAACGGACGCCCTGAACGATGCCGTGCAGGAGGGATGCCGCTGGTCTGATTATCGAAGTATGTTGTTACATGATATTGAAGCAATTCCCAAAGATCCTCAACAATAAGTTGCGGCGCTCCATTGTCACGATTCTCCCGTAGACGTTGATTGATGCGAAGGACGTCAACCAACTTGTGAGTCAGGTCATCTTCAGACCTGTCACCGCTATCGAGAGTGATTGACGGTCGCACAGTGATCGGTGGCACGGGGAGTACTTTGAGAACAGTCCACTCGGGCCGGCAGGTCTCCTGGTCGATACCAAGGAATACTAATTCCTCGTTGGGGATTCGCGAAAGCCACTCTCTGATGTCACGTGGATTCAGTTTGCTCTCCGATTTTTGCGTAGTTGCCTTCTTATCTCCTGTCACTTCTTTGAATGTGTTTGGCTTATCCAACACTATCTTGCCTTGAGCTTCAGCGCAATGCATGCATTGCCTTCGCTTATCGTCTGATGTTTTCTTCTCTATCTCCTTGATAATCTTGGTGAATTCAGTAGCTCTAACGCCGTGCTTGTCAATGATATCCTTGATCCGATGCCGATAGTAATCCTGTTCAGACAACTCTGGATTAGCAGGGTGCGTTCCAGGCTCGCTGTGCAAGAGAATATGGTTGCAGGTGTTACAGGTTCCTTTGAGGCAGGTATGAATCAGCTTGGTGAAGCCGATATGGATAACTGGAAGTTCAAGATGGATGTGCCCGAAATGACCTGGGCTACGGTCATACTTGCAATTATCAGTGGGGCAGATGATCCCAGGTTCAATGACTCCCATGTGGGGGTCCATCAGGCCTTGTGTGTAGGGGTGGCCGTCGTCCTTGTAAGTATCCGCGGTCTTCACCTCTACTGCAGACATCGCCTTAATCTCTGTCGGGTCCATCAGCGTGAACAGAATGCTGCCCACACGGCGGGGAATCAGGGAACTTTCACCAAATCTCATTATCGCTCCTCCACTTCAAGTCTCATAGCCACTCCAAGAGATTTCATCTCATCCAGGAGTAGTTTGAATGCATATGACGTTTGTATCTTGTGAACTTCTGCACCCTCGCCATGGATGGGGCTGACAAAATTATTCTTCTTAGGATCGAACCATGCAACATGTCCCGATTCAGAGCACACATAGAGGTCTACTCCATCGGATTCGTCCAAAAGTCGGTCCTTGATAACCATCGAAGCCCCGTGAGCAATCAAGCAATCGCGTTCCATCTCACCGAATCGCAATCCTCCTTGGCGGGCTCGCCCTTCAGTGGGCTGGCGTGTCAAAATCTGGACACGTCCGCGTGAACGTGAGTGCAGTTTGCCAGACACCATGTGGTGTAGCTTCTGATAGTAAATGCAACCGATGTAGATCTCAGCATCAAACTCTTCGCCAGTCTCTCCATTGACCATGCGTTCTCGCCCGGAATGTGCAAATCCATTGCGGAGCAGCCCTTGTCGCAGGGCACTCTCTTTCTCTCCAGAAAATGCCGTTCCGTCGATTGAGCGCCCCTCCATGGATCCAACCTTCCCTCCAATCATCTCCATAACGTGTGCCACGGTCATACGGGAAGGTATAGCATGTGGATTCATGACCAGGTCCGGGATGACTCCATCGACCGTGAATGGAAGGTCTTCAGGCTTAACAAGGCGCCCGATGACTCCTTTCTGACCGTGGCGGCTTGCGAATTTGTCACCCAACTCAGGAATCCTGTTAGAGCGTACCATCAGGCGAATGAGCCGTCCCGAGTCGAGTGACTCGGTGATGATCACGTTGTCGATATGGCCTTTCTCACCATGTCGCACTAGCATACTTGATTCTCGACGCTCTTGTGCCAGCAGAAATGCACCGCCTGCAACAGTTTCTTCAAGAAATCTTGGGGGCGAGGTCTTTCCGACAAGGACATCTCCTCCTTCAAGATACTCCTCGGGTTTGGGAAGGCCATCGGGTTCCAAGTGGGCATACCTCATAGCTTCCTTGAGCCCCTTGACGTCTTCTTCACCATGGCCAGGGACTTCTATTTCCTCAACCTGCCCCCCTGGGAATCTCCTTCGCTCTGCGTTATATGTTCGAATGAATGTCGATCTTCCAAGACCTCGAGCAACGCTCGCACTGTTGATGATGATGGCATCCTGCATGTTGTAACCGTGATGCGCCGCTATTGCAACCACGAAATTCTGTCCTCCGGGGCGGCGCATGAAATTGGTTTGATCCATGCCCTGCGTCCGCAGAAGGGGAGTCTGAGGGTAATGCAGATTATGTCCGCGGGTATCGGGGCGAAGTCTGAGATTGGCAGATGGGAGGCCAAGACTCTGTTTGACCATGGCCGTGCCGCCAGTGACTCGGGGCGTGGAGTTGTGTTCAGGGTAAGGGATGAGGCTGGCGCACACGCCAAGAATCAATTGAGGGTCGATTTCGACGTGAGTGTACGGTGCTTCTTCACTCTCCTCACTAGTGAAATTCAAGGGAACTTTGAATTCGACCGAGAACTGCGTATTGTTCGGCTCCTTTAAATCAGCCTTCAGTAGTGCGTGGGAAGCATCATACTTTCCGATATTTAGCCACTCAATCATTGTATGAGTGAGATTATATTCTTGGACGTCGGATGATCCTGCATCTGAGGCTTTGACAGTCTTGTACCCCTTGGCAGTCTTGCGAACGTAGATGCTATCAGGTAGTTCGTAAGGTCGCGGAGCGATGTGTAAGTCCTCCTCTTCTTCAGCGTCCACCCACTCAATGACGCCCCCTGTGACGAGGCTAGAAAATGAATTCTCGCCAGCCTTCAGCGCGTCAAGGATCTCGCGAGTCAAGCGAAGATTCCCGTCCTCTAGTATGAGGAGGGGCCTGAGAATTCTTCCACGATCGGTGTTGATGAAGATGTCCGAGTTTCCTACATCATGTCGTATCGAAACCTCTGCCCGAATGATGCCGCGGCGTCGAGCTGATTTGAATTGCTTCACCAATTCAACCGGTTTGTGGTGGATACCGAAGATGTCACCATTGACGTGAATCCTTGAGCCATCAGACCACCCCTCGATCGATTCGACGCCAAGGTCCTCAAGTAATCCAAAGACCTTGTCGGGGGGAATTTCTTCTGAAACGTCTACCATCATTGCAAGATTCTTGACCAAGCCACAATTCTGCCCCTCGGGCGTCTCATTGGGGCAAAGACGCCCCCATTGTGTTGGGTGAAGGTCACGGGCTTCGAAATGAGGCTGACTGCGTACAAGAGGGCTTGTAACTCGACGCATATGCGACAACGCAGAGATGTAAGAGGTCCGGTCAAGAAGCTGGGAGACACCGCTGCGACTGTTCACCCAGTTTCCAGTGGCGAGTGCGTGCATGATCTTTGAGGTGAGAACATCTGGGCGAAGACATGAGTTGATCTTCAGTTCCCGCTTCCGATTATGATGGCGCTCCAATTGATATTTCAGATCACGTGCAAGGTTCTGCAGGCTGATTCTGAACAAATCTTCGATGAGATCTCCGGCAAGGCGTACTCGCTTGTTAGCATAATGGTCCTTGTCGTTAGGTTGTTTATTCGAAATCGCCATGTCAAGAATCTGGCGAACAATGCGTCCAAGATAAATCGCCTTCTTCTTGCGGTCCCGGTGCTGGTCACCTAGGTGAGGCAGAAGGTTTCTATCCAATAGTTGGTTGATCTTCAACTCCCGGTATTCTTTCTGTTGCCCAGCAGCGAATTTCTTCTCTAGCCAACCGATGGCTTCCTCGGTTGTCTCGACTTCGTATTCCTTATTCTCCTTGACGTCGTTAATATTGGCAACGATATATTTGAACGACTCCTCGGAAGTTGCTGCGGCCTTGAAGATGTCACCATCTGTGGCCATGCCCAAGGCTTTCATGAGCAGGACCACTGGTATTGCTTGACCTCCAGCGGCAGATATCTTGACGACGAACATTCCATCTCGCCGCTTCTCGACATTGAGGGGTGCCCTGAATCCATCTTTCTGAGAGAATATCTTCGCAACTTCGGTTGTTTTCGTGTATCTCTTATTCTCTTCAATCGTCACACGGTTAGGTGCTAAGTCCTCGGATGAGATGAGGACTCGTTCGGTGCCGTTGACGATGAAGTAGCCACCTGGGTCGAGTGGGTCTTCTCCATTCTTGCGCAGGAGGTCCAGATACTGTTGCTCATCATCTTTTGACCCATCAGGATCGAGTACTCGATCTCCAGCTATGTGTTCGGCATGAACGTTGCAACGATTGCTGCGGACCATGATTGGCAGCTGTCCAACGACGACGCCCTTTTCCTCAGGTAACGCAATCCCTTCTTTGTAGAGGGTGAAATCCATGCGTATAGGACTCGAATACGTAAGCTTGCGCAGCCTGCACTCCATGGGGGACGCTTCGTGTTCAGCGCCATTTGCTTCTTTGATCGTAGGGGTGCCAAGCTGGACATTCCTCATCCGGACAGCTATGGTCTGGTCAATGACGTCGAGATGGATCATTCCGCCATCGGTAGGGTCATGTTCCTCCTCTGCTCCGATTCGGATGCTGCGGGCAATACGCTCCATACGGGATGATGGGCGACTGATTGAAGGAATGCAATCGTTGTAAGAGGCGAGTTGGTGGTTAGCAAGACTTCGCTCGCGGAAAAAGGCCTGAATAACTTCTTTCATTCAGCTCGCCTCCACTACGAGTCGGAAAGCGACGCTAATCCCTGCAGAGGGGCTTCTTCGAACAACGCGCAGAACGCGATTATTCATCCAACCAGCGGCAAGATCGGCGTCTTTGTTTTCCTCAAGCTCCTTGATGACCTGGACTATGGGGTCAGTAATGAGAATCTTAGGTAGAAGCTCGCGCCGAATCTTCTGACTCGACTTTCCTTCATTCTCGATAAGGTCCCAAGGTTGTAGGGCTGTAACCTCTTCTTCGAGGGGGACTAATTCGTGATGGGGAACAAGATGATGGTTCAGGGCATTGAATCGAATCACTGAGCCCTGATCGGCTTCAGCAAGAGCCGAGATGCGTTCTGGGGCTGCACGCTTGCGTCGGCCAACACCAAGTGCTCGGATGACATCCATCACGAGGCTCACGCGCTTGGAATCTTTCTTCGCCTTGAAACACGAAGCGACATCATCCAATGACATGGCCCGTATGGCATCCATGTTGCGGTCATCTGCTAAGAGATGAGCATCCTCTGCAGGTACTCCAAGTTGTATGAGTCGCCGTTTTGTCGCACTTTTTACCGCCATTACTCGCCCCCCTGCCCGCAGGCGGGTCCGCTACTTAGAAGGTGAGCCCGACGGGATTCGAACCCGCGACCGTCCGGTTAAAAGCCGGATGCTCTACCTATCTAAGCTACGGGCCCTATGACCCCTTGGGCATTGAGCGGACCTACGGACCGTTTATATAACTACCTTCGACGTTTAACTGCGTGAAAACGTTCTCCGCCTGCTTCCAAACATGGGACGGAGTGGTGCGGTCATGGAGTCTCCCCCCGACGGTCTATCCCCCGAGAGAAGATACGCAGCTCCTCGCCAGAGTCCTCAAGCATGAGCTAATGGGTGCGCGCCCACATAATATCCTTGAGATTGGAACTGGCAGCGGGGCAGTGGCGTTAGCCTTAGCTCTGGAAGGGCATTTTGTCACAGCCATCGACATTCATCCCGAAGCTGCTGCTGTGACGCAAGGATTGGCCAAGACTCATTCGCTCCAAGACCGACTAGTTGCCCGCGAACAGGATGTCCAAGATTTCAAATTCGACACTTCATTCGACATTATCGTTTGGAATGCCCCTTATCTCGACCCTCCGGATTCGGAGGGGCAAAAACTCTCTTGGAGTGATGAAGTCTCCCTGACAGCCTTGGTTGAGGATCATCGACAGCTTTCTTCAAACATTCTCGCGAGTCAGGGCCTGACCCCAGATGGTTTTCTTGTGGTCATCCTTTCTGATGGCAAGACAAGTGCTGACATTGCCCGGACTTACGCCGATGATGGGTGGGCCCTGAGGCCTCTTGGTCGAACCAGCCACGGCGGCGAGCGGCTTGTCGCACTCTGCCTCTGGCGGCCATGGCCCTGCCGACGTACCATAGAACTGGACGAGGTTGAGTCGACCAATGTTGTGGCTCTTGAGACGAAGAAGTTAGACGCAGGCGACCAAGTAGTAGCGAGGAAACAGACCTCGGGCAAGGGGCGCAAAGGGCGAGTATGGGTTTCACGTGCTGGCGATCTCACAGCATCATGGGTCCTCCCTTCCGCCTATGAAAGTGTGAATACACCTTACCTCCTCCAATTACGCACTGCACTTGCCACCATGGATGGAGTGCTACGGTGGCTTGATTCGCACCCAATCGCATTCGATCAAACTAATGCGTGGCACCCAGCTCTTGGCATCAAGTGGCCCAACGATCTGATGATCAATGGGGAGAAATTCGGAGGCATCCTCGTCGAAGGGCGCCAACAAGGGCCCGGGTCTAGAACCGTAGTAGGGATAGGGCTTAACTTGAGCCAAGCCCCCAAGCCGTGGGGGTCCTTGTGCAGTCTCCACTCTCAAAAGGCACCTGGGGCGCTAATCACACACATCACTGCTGCAATCGCACATTGGTTCGATGAAGGGCCTGCTGGAGAACCTCCTGGCGACGCTGAAGTCTTGAGCACCGCACATCGGGCCATGAGCAGGTGGGGCTCCTTACAATGCACCCCACTCTCACTAAATCTCGATGGCACCATCTGCGCCGAAGGCCCCAGACTGGCTGGCTGAAACTATTTTATGTCAACCTCATCGTCTTCAACGCGCTTCAACCAAGCACCCCAGGCTCCTGCAGGCACAGCGATTGCAAGCGCTACAAGCCAGACTGAAAGGATGTGGCCCTCGACAGTATATCTCACCTGAGCCTCCCCTTGCAGCTCTTGGAAGTGTATGGATAATTGATGGCGACCATCCTCACCTGCCACGATACTTCCATCAAATCCTTGGTCGATTCGAGAGAGTGTTGCTTGTTGGCCTGGCTCCTGCAGAGCGGAGTCTTCTGAAAGAAGAATTAGTTCCGCTGTAGCCCCACTGGCAGTACCTTCCACCTCAATGCGAATCGTGTCCCCTGCATCGAGTTCCACCTCGACTAACTCCAAATGATCTGAATCTGATGTGACTGTACGCGGAGCGGCAGTCAGAACAATGGCTGTCAAGAGCAAGGACCCAGATATTAGAAGCATTATCGCGGATGGCTTGAGTGCCGACACCCCTCCTCCTCCGGCCATAATCTGGCACTTGCGGGTCAAGTATCAACATCTCGGCCTCCCTGTGTTGGGCTGGAAAGGTTTGTAATCGCCTGACTATGCACTGCGGTCAAGCCCTGTAGTGTAGGGGACCATCATCTCGGGTTTTGGACCCGGGGACGGCGGTTCGAATCCGCCCAGGGCTATTGGTCGATTAGCGTCCTTGGAAGGATGAGGTTCAAATCAACATACTCGAAGTGAGTGCAGATGGGGGCCGACACAGGACGCTCAACTCTGGCCCCGGTGATTCTGCTGTTGGCAGCGTTGATTCTCCCAGCGTTATCCGCTGCAGCAGCAGATACAGATGCCGACGGAATCACCGATGCTGCAGACGACTGCCCCTATGGACTCGGTAGTGCCGCCCCCAATAGTTCGGGTTGTCCCGATGCTGACAGCAATGGTGTGGCGGACCGTGACGAAGAAGAAACGTTCTATTTCGGTGGCCGAGGGATCCTATCAACTGTTACGGGAAATGTCTCGACCACCACTACTGCATGGGCTAAGGATGACTCGGCATTCGCAGTAGGATATGCCGACCGAGAGGTCATCCTGTACGATTCAAGAGGGAAAGAGATCAGATCACTTGGAACCGTTGCCGCTTCATTAAACTCGATTGATTTCAGCCCCGATGGGACTGAATTGGCCGTAGCATTGGGGAATGGAAAGATCATACTCATCGACACACTATCTGGAGCTAAATCTACTCGGACACTTGCACTTGGAGCCAGTCTTCTCGACGCGATCTATTCGCCCGACGGAAAATTTCTCTTCGCTGGAACAGATACGGGGAATCTGCTCACGCACAATATCTCAGCTAACAATTTGGGGGCTACCATCTCATTTGGCGACGAAGTCCGCGACCTTGGTCTTTCTAGTGGCGGCAGCGTCATGGTTGCAGCTCATGGCTCATACGCCTCTTTGATTAACACCACATCGAAGTTGGAATTAGATAACATCACTACATTTTCTGGTCGCCTCGACCATGTCGCAATCAGCCCCGATGGAGGTCGGCTTGCTGCAGTAAACCAAAGCGCCCACCTCTTTGTCCTCAACCTCTCCACATCTGCCCTCATCGTGAACCGAACTGCGAATCTAGATGCGGTTCGAGACATGGCATGGTCTCCTTTTGGCAGCACGATCGCAGTGGCAGGCATACCCTTGACTGAGGATGGCCAAGGTCGCGTAGCACGCCTCTACAACGTCGGCGAGAATTCATCTGGCGAAACGATAGGCTCTGGTTGGAACCAGCACGCTACCTCACTATCCTGGTCAAGTGCTGGATCGTCACTCCTCATCGGCCTTGCAAATGCTTCTGCTCACCTGATGGTCGAGGAGAGAGGCTGGCTCACTCTGAGAGGTTTAGCCACACTCAAAGGCACGACTACAACTGTGCTGGACGCATGGGATGGTCTAGTTGGGCCGTACGAGTACATCACTACTAGTGAGACTACCTCTGCAAGTTTTTCGGAAAAAGACCTGACCGAGCAACTCTGTGACGGTGAACAAGAGGTTGGCGTTATTCTTGGCAGGCCCCATCAAGCCCACGTTACACTAGCTACGAATTATTCCTCCGAGGGGTGGAGTGAATGCCGTGGAAGCAATGAATCCCTCATCACAGTACCCATCGGGAGAGTGGGTTTATTCTTCGCAACTGGCCAGGGGACCAAGGCCTCTCAGTGTATTAGCAATCTAGCTGGGCTGAGCACTGTCCAACTAAGGTACGCTATGACAAATGAAACAGTTTCCGAATTCATTTCCCCAACAGGCTACCTCCCCCCTATTTCACGAAAAATAGGAGCTGCTGCAAACGCATATGAGTGGTCTCCATTCCCCGGGCTTGATTCAGATGGCACCCCTGAATTCGCCGACTTCTCAAAAGGTGCTACAACAAATTGTCCCGATGGCCCTGGCTCTGGACCAGGGATCGGATTGCGCACGCCCTATTCGCACCTTATTATCGAGCACGCCGCTAGAGAGATGTTTCTGTGCGAATCATGTAACATCACGCGAACTTTTCATCCAGATTTATCTGGTTCAATCTACCGCGGAGTCTCTGATGTGACGACATCACTCATACTCGATCAAGCCCTTGCATTATCCGTTTATGATGACTTGAATGTATCTGGCATAGATTTTGTCCCCGTCTATGCGAATGAAACTCATGGCGCCTCCGACCTGAAATCAGTCAATTCAACCGCAGTAACGCCTTCTGAAGAAGCAGTTGCCAATGGGACATACCCCCTGTCAGTCGACATTAATTTCCTGATCCCGTACAGCTCATTCGGCGCTCGTGCGAAACTTGTCATCCACGCCCTTGACAACACTACTCAGGGCCTCGTTGATACAGACTCAGCAGTCATTGGGATGCACGATGACTTGAGAATTCCAGCTCACGATCATCTCCCTGATGAATTCCAATCCCTCTTGCCTGATCAAGACGGTGACGGAGTTTGGGATGGGAAGGACCAGTGCAGCGGCACCAAGACAGATACCCCCTCCAATTCGAATGGCTGCGCACTCGTGCAACTGGACTCTGATAATGATGGATTCAACGATGCTGCCGATGGCTGCCGATACCTTGCGGGGAATGCTACCGAAGGAGGGGGTACGGGCTGTCCTGATTCTGATGGCGACGGATATGCGAATCAGGATTCTGAAGGAACCATCCATGATGCATTCCCCGATGACCCCACTCAATGGAGTGATCAAGATGGCGACCAGTACGGTGACAATCCCGGTGGCAATCAACCAGATGCATGCATAACTACGCCAGAGGCAGATGTATTCGCAGCACGCATATCCAGTGTAGATCGAATAGGGTGCACAGATACGGACCGGGACGGATATTCAGACCCTGATGAGTCTTGGTTCCCACACCCTGATGGACTCGGCGATTCCTTCCCTGAGGAACCCACACAGTGGTGGGATTGTGATGGGGATGGTTTTGGGGATAATTGGGCGAACAAGGCTCTCAATGACAGCAGGTCAGGGGAGACGTGTGCATCACCTAGTTATTCGCCACAACCCCTCGGAATCTGGTTTGCTGGCGCAATTCGCGAAGATCATTTCCCCCGCCTTCGCGCCGCTGCTAACGATTCTGACAGCGATGGTTGGGCGGATGATTGGATCAATGGAGAGGACCCTGGAACAATCACAAGCGTTCGCATTGACATTTGCCCCCATTCCCCGGGTCGGAGTACCATCGATCGAATAGGATGCCCCGACACGGATGGTGACGGATATTCAGATCCCGACGTGAACTGGACTTGGGAGTCAGGTGCTGATAACTTTACTGAGGAGCCAAGCCAATGGTGGGATTGTGATGGTGACGGTTTTGGAGATAACTATGACGATGAGATGCTGTATCCTGACCGACATGGCCGTTCATGTGACGCGAACAGGTCGAATCTAGGGGTTCTGCTTGCTCTCGCTAACATCTCGGACATATGCCCTCTACTGTGGGGGAATTCGACAGGGGGCCACATGGGTTGCCCAGACAGCGATGGAGATGGCCTGCCCGATCCATTGAATTGCGGAGATGAATGCAATTGCTTGACCGGGGCGTGTGATTGCGCAGAACCAGGGGAGGATGCCTTTCCTTGCGACCCCGAACGCGGCGGTGATATTGATGGCGATGGATTTGACGACGCGACTGAAGACGATTGCCCCACCCTTGCGGGCAACTCGTCTGTTGACCGCCGCGGTTGTCCTGACACAGATGGCGACGGATACTCCGATCCCGATAATGTACACCTGCCCTCGCCGAATGGTCCTGCAGATGCCTTTGTGAATGATTCAACCCAATGGTCAGATATCGATGGAGATGGATTTGGCGATAACTACGAATTGTTCGGGATGAATGTCAGCGGTAACAGACCCGCCGGCCACTATCGTGCCGATGCTAACAATTCAGACCATTGTCCAGAGATCCCTGCTAATGATGCTTCACTCGACGGCTGTATCCGTTTGGACAGTGATAGCGACGGACTCTGGGACGATGAGGATGAGTGCCCCGCAACACTCCCAAAAGACGTTGCACTGGTGAATGGCACCGGGTGTGCCACCATCATCGTAGAACCAAATGGGGGGAATTCGACATCTAACAACACAGAGGGTGGCACTAATAACACCGACAACACCACTGGCCAGACCAATACGAATTCAACTAATTCCACGGATGCGATTGACCCTGCAGTGCTCCAAGCATGCTTGGATGACCCGCTGCTGGCACTTACCTTGTACAACATACTCCCCCTTGAATGTGAAAAGATAGTTGATGAGGCAGATGATGACGATGATGATGACGGATGGTCGGACGTAGATGAAATTGCTTGTTCGACGGATCCAAAACAAGCAAATGACGTCCCCGTTGACCAAGATGGCGATGGCGTGTGCGCAGCTTTGGACCCAGATGACGCTGTTGCAACTCGTTCCGCCGCATGGTATCAGAAGCCCGTAGCAATGATTGGAATGGGGACTGCAGCTGCATGCATGATCATAATCCTCCTAATCCTCATTATAGGGCGGTCAGGTGCTGAACTCGATGATGATGACTGGGATGATGAGTTCACACCTCACGAAGAGAAGGCTCAGCGAGAGAAGGATAAATTAGAGCTGCAAATGGCCGAGATGCAGCAGAAGATGATGCACATGCAAGGGCAGGCGACACCGATGCCTGGCCAAACGGCCATACCCATGGGGGCTATGGCAGGACAGCAGATGTCTCCTCCTGTTCAACAAGAGGTGGATCCGTACGGATCCCCTCAACAAGGGTACGCCGACCCATATGCGGCACCCGCATCATGGGGTCAAGATCAGTACACTGGGTCCTATTCCGGGGATCAGCAAGGAGCCTATGGGGGAGGTGGATACGAGAATTATGCAGAGCGCCCTTCGCCAGATATGGTCGGCCAGTATGATCCTGAAGGGTGGGAGATTCTCGAATATCCTCAGGCCAGCGGAGTATGGTACTATCGCGATCCAGTATCTGGTGAATGGTACCACTACGGATAGACCATCATTTGATGTGCAATCCATCATTGCGCTAACCATGATTGAGCGTATAGCAGTCTTGGGCAGTGGACAGATGGGCAACGGCATTGCTCAAGTCGCTGCTTGTTCAGGATTTGACGTCGTGATGATTGATATTGAACAAGCCTTCCTTGATCGAGGTTTGAAGACGATTGAATCATCGCTTGCCAAACTCGTTTCTAAGGACCGGATCTCGCAGAAAGATGCTGACGTGTCAAGAGGTCGCATCACCGTATCTACTCAGATGAGTGCCTGTGGCGAGGCGAATCTGGTCATCGAAGCTATTCCAGAGATTCCAGAACTGAAATTCACTACATTCCAAGAACTTGACACAATATGCCCACCCGGGACCATCTTAGCGTCAAACACAAGCAGCATCAGCATCACCAGCATAGCTGAGCAGACTCAGCGCAAGGATAAGGTCATAGGGATGCATTTCATGAATCCAGTGCCCATTATGAAACTCGTAGAGATCATCAATGGGAAAAAGACCTCTGAACAGACAAATTCAGCCGTGACTTCTGCCGCTGAGCGCATGGGCAAGACCCCATTGAACTGCAACGACTCCCCTGGTTTCGTCTCCAATAGAATCCTGTGTCCGATGATCAATGAAGCGATTCTCACATTGCAAGAGGGAGTCGCTCAACCCGAAGCGATTGATGGAATCATGAAACTAGGCATGAACCACCCTATCGGGCCCTTGGCCCTTGCAGATCTTATCGGAAACGATACTGTTCTTCACATTATGAATGTCCTCCACGAGGGCTTGGAGGACGACAAATACGCTCCAGCACCTCTTCTTGTGCAGATGGTCAAAGAAGGCAGACTAGGCCGCAAATCGGGGTCTGGATTCTACGACTATGAGTACGTGAAGTCATGACCCGAATCACACGTTCAGAGAAGGCAAACCGGATTGCTGCGGTCCTCAACCAGCTATATCCTGAAACCCCCATTCCACTCGATCACACTGATCCCTATACGCTGCTCGTTGCAGTCATGTTATCTGCGCAGACCACCGATAAGAAAGTGAATCAAGTCACTCCGCGGCTCTTTGCCGTTGCAGATACTCCTGAGAAGATGGCGGCCAAACCTGTTGATGAGATACGGGAGATCATCCGTGAGATCGGCCTTGCTCCTACTAAGGCCCGAAATCTACGCCACATGGCACAACAGATTGTAGAGAGTGGTGGTAAGGTAAAGCCAGAGTGGGAATTTCTTGAATCGCTTGCAGGTGTTGGTCACAAAACTGCGAGTGTCGTGATGGTACAGGCCTTCGGCGTGTCGGCTTTTCCAGTGGATACACACATCCATCGCCTAGCAGCGCGTTGGGGCATTTCCGATGGGTCAAATGTCAAGCGGACTGAAGCAGATCTCAAGGATATCTTTCCTCAGGACCAATGGAGGACTCTCCATCTCCAGATCATCTTCTTCGGACGCGAACATTGCCCAGCACGCCGACATGACCTAACGGCGTGCCCGATATGCTCGTGGGCGGCGACGAAGAAACGCATTGCCTTGGAAAAACGTCTGGGCGGGGCCCCCAGATGACCCAATCTTGATGGCTCAGGTGATACGTCCGGCTCCATGTTCGCTCAAGTTGATTGGACGAAGCCCAGCCGCTGGCACCTTGATTTCAGTTCGGAAGAGAGATCTCTGTTAGAGCGAGGAGGGCTCATCGTCTCGTTCTGCGCCTTCACCGCATTATGTGCCCAGATTGCCTTCCAGTTGCCTTGGACGCCAGTTCCCTATACTCTGCAGACTTTTGCAGTCATGGCCACTGGAGTTTATCTTAGGCGGAATGACGCCTTGCTTTCTGGAGGTCTCTACCTTCTCGTAGGCGCCCTTGGAGCCCCTGTATTCGCAGGAGGAGGCAGCGAACTATTCACAGGTGGAGCTCTCATCGCATCGGGGGGATATCTCTTCGCCTTCCCCATAGCATCGGCCATCGTCGCTGAATCTCTCGACCGTTCCCGACAAGCTGGCATGCCGCTCGAGATCGCCCAATGGATCGCTTGGGGAGTGGCCATGCTCCCCGTCTACCTTTTTGGAACATTTTGGCTCTCACACGCTTACGGCGTTGGCTTCAGCCAAGCCTTTGAATGGGGTGTAGCGCCGTTCATCATCTGGGATGCATTCAAAATACTCGTTCTTGGCCTTGTGACTACAAAGTTTTGGTCTTACAACAGGGCCTGATCCCCCGTAATGTTCGGGACAGACTCGGCAATTGACTACCATCATAACCTGCTCATGGCGAGGGAAATACGAGCTGAGAAAGAAGCATCTTCTGAGCAATCACGCATCTCTTTCGAGACATATTGAGGGGGTCACTCGGCATCCATGAACGGATAGCGCCAATCAGTTGGTGATTCCAACGTTCGTTTGACTGAGCGCGGCGAGAGCCACCGCAGCAAATTGAGGGGTCCTCCGGCCTTATCGTTAGTACCACTTGCCCTAGCCCCACCAAATGGTTGCTGGCCGACCACTGCACCTGTTGGCTTGTCATTGATGTAGAAATTTCCCGCAGAGAAGCGAAGGACTTCAAAGGCTCGTTGAATGTTCTCTTCGCTACTGCTGAAGATGGAGCCAGTCAGTGCATACGGTGAAGCAGCATCACATTCTGTGAGAATATTCTCGAATGAATCATCATTGTAGAGGTAAATTGTAAGGACAGGACCAAAGATTTCCTCGACCATCGTTTCACTTCGAGAGTCGGATGAGATGATGATCGTTGGTTCAATGAACCAACCCTTTGTGTCATCACTCCCCCCGCCTGTCACAATCTTACATGCAGAGTTGTTGCGTGCCCTAGCAATGTAGCCTACGATCTTATCGAATGCTCGTTGATCTATGACTGCTGACATGAAATTCGTGAAATCCCTAGGATCTCCCATCGTGATTGTTTCAGTCTCAGCAATCAATCGGTCACCCATCCGTTCCCAAACAGAATGAGGAATGTATGCGCGACTTGCAGCTGAACATTTCTGACCCTGATACTCAAAGGCACCCCTGAGTAAAGCAATAAGGAGGGCTTGTTCGTCGCAATCAGGATGGGCGACGATGAAATCCTTCCCTCCTGTCTCACCAACAATCCTCGGATAACTCCGCAATGTAGGAAGTGCTGCCGAGATATTCTGCCATAGAGTCCTGAATGTTGATGTCGAGCCAGTGAAATGAACACCCGCAAAGTCAGGATTGGAAAGTGCTGCATTAGCGATGTCAGCTCCAGAACCAGGGAGGAAATTGATGACACCAGGAGGAAGTCCGGCTTCCATCATCAACTGCATGATGACCCAATTGGAATGGTAGCAGTTCCTGCTTGGCTTCCATACTGAAGTACAGCCAACTATTGCCGGCGCGCTGGGAAGATTGCCTGCAATGCTGGTAAAATTGAAGGGTGTGACTGCGAGTACGAATCCCTCCAAGGGACGAATTTCTGTAGAATTCACAACTCCTTTCGGACTTATAGGGGGCTGGAGGTCTGAGTGAAATCCCCTCGCATAGTAAGCATTGAAGCGCCAGAAATCAATGAGTTCACAAGCGGCATCAACCTCTGCTTGAAAGGCAGTCTTGCTCTGATTCAACATCGTGGCAGCATTGGTCCGTGCCCGCCAACTTCCTGATAGTAGGTCTGCCGCTCTTTCGAAGATCGCGCATCTAGCTTCAAGTCCCATCGATATCCATTTGTCCTGGGCTTTGATTGCAGCCTCGCACGCTGCGTCCATCTCCTCCAGACCCGCCAGATGAACCTTTGCAAGAACATGGCCATGATCATGCGGCATGACTTGTGTAACGGTCTGTCCCGTGTACACTTCCTTGCCATTGATCAAACATGGAATCTCGACAACCTCGGCCATCTGACGGTCCATTTCGGACTGGAGGGACTCACGCGCAACTTCACCTGGAGCAAATCCAAGGACTGGTTCATTGTCAGGATGCGAGGAAGGACTCATGACTACCATCTTCGGACAGAATGGAGCCATTCATGGGGCTTGCGGACCAAGATTCAGTGATCTCTAGTAATCTTGAATCGGTCCATTGCTTCCATCCACATAATCTCCTTTCCAGAATCAATTGTCATGCCCTCTGACTCATCGGGCATAGGGAGAATCATCATTTCATTGGATTTCATGTCAAGTGCATGCACTTCTTCACCTTGGAGGTGAGTGACAATCGCGGTGCCTTTCTCAAGGATTGGGACATTGATCGTATCTGTCACAGGAGCCACATGTGATCGCTTCTGCCCTGTGAAAATATCTTCAAGATCTATTCTGGCTTTAGCCCCCCCGTGTTTGCCGGGTTTAGAGGTGGAGATACCCAGGATTTTGTAGGCATTTCCATCGAGTGCGACATAACGCCCCACCTTCAATGTCCGAATCTCAGACCTTGTGGTGCCTGCCATGCTCCCTACTCTCCGAACAGCGCTTATGATGTTTGTCGGTCAGGCTTTATCAGATTCCAGATTGGCCACGTGTGATGGAGCACCACTGCATCCGGGCCGCATCCATTGATGACCTTGCCGACATCTGTGAAAGATGGTGGAGACTGCTTGACCATCAAGGCCCTAGTGGCGACGGTGCACCCAAGAATCCCAAGAATGAAGCTGCAGCGATGGATTTTCTACGGAATAGAATCCTCAGGGGGCAAATACACGTCGCTGAAATCAGGCGGAATATCGTTGGAATCGCATCTGTAGCAGTTGAAATATCGCCCCTTGAAGGGTCTCCCGTCATCTGGAATATCGCTGATCTCTGGGTCGATGAGAATAGCAGGCAGATTGGGGTTGGGCGAGGCCTTGTCCGCTATTGCGAGCAACGCGCTGCTGACCAAGGTGCTGAGGAGGTCAGGTTGACGGTCCATCCAAACAATGAGGGCGCTACTGAGTTCTATCAGAGGCTTGGTTACAACATTCAACTGTTAAGGTTGACAAAGCGACTTGCGGGCGGGCATCAGCCTCCGAGTTGAGCAAGAATCAAACGATGCCTCCTCCCACAATGGGCCATGGGTGGCCAAGTTCGCAAGTCTGCGTACCGCCAGCCACCAACGCCAGGTGGCCTTCAAGCAATGGAGGAAGGCCACTTGACATGGCTTGACGACAACATGTATAACAACCTCAATACAGGCGTTCTAGAGCAATATTTGGAGGAGAAAAATCTCAGTGAAGGCTTTGAAATCAGCCATTGGGATACGAAGAAGGTACTCATAGGCGTCGCCATCGGCGCGATATTCTCAGGTGTGACCGCTTACATCGGCCTCAAGATTGGGCTCGCAATATCTGCCGCGTGGTACATCGCATACCTGCTCGGCATGGCGCTCAAATGGACGCCTAGTGAAGTCAATATTGCCACCTCCGCCACGACGGGTGCCACGCATGCTTCAACTGGATTCATCTTCACATTCCCCGCAATTTTTCTGCTCGCCCAGACTGGTGATTCGGCAGCCTATCTAGTGGGTGGCAAGCCCCTCATCACCAACCCGAATGTATGGGACCTCGCCTTCATCGGCATCATCGCCTCGATGTTTGCCGGTTTCCTTGGAGTGATGTATTTCATTATCTTCCGAAGAGTATGGCTGGTAGAGGATCCTCTGCCAATGCCCGGCTTTGAAGCCTATCTCAAACTGCTTGACATCACTTGCGACGTTAATACTGGTGCTGCTGAACGTGCGCGTGATTCACTTCGCACCGTGGGCCTGTGGACCGTGGTAGGAATGGGAGCGATGTTCCTTATCGAATATCCACTCATATGGGCGAATGAACGCAGACTTGCACTCATCGACTACATCGCTGAACTTCTCCACGTCGGTAATTTCGGTCTCGCCTCACTATATTCACATGCTGAACTCCATCAGCCGACCGGAATCACATCAGAAGGCATCTCTTTTGGAACGACTCTCACACCTGCAGGAGGTACGTGGAATCCGTTTGCGCATACCCACATCGGTCTCGGCCTATCACCCTCGCCGTGGGTCATAGGTTGGTTCATGCGCCTTAGGGTCGCCTTACTCGTTAATCTTGGAACTGTTGTTGCATGGTTCATCCTAGTGCCAATGGCAGTTGCTTTCGATGTGGCCGTCTTCGACAATAACGTCGTTGATTATGTGAAACTCTCCTCTTACACCTCTCTATCAGCAGATCAAATGCGCGACCCTGCAAATGCCGCACTCATCAGCAGCCATAAACTGCAGATGAAGGCTCATGCTAAAGTCGTCAAGCAAGTCGCCATCGGCGCCATTGTCGGGGGTGGGCTATTCGGACTTCTCAAGATGGCTCCAACATTCAAGACAATCTTCGCGGATATTGCCAAGGCTTTCGGTGGAGGTGAATCAGAGGAATGGGTAGATGGCAAGGGCTGGTATGAATGGCCTCTTGTTCAGATTCCCGTGTTCATGGGCATCACCGCAGTGGCAATGATTGTCATTTTCACACTCGGAGGTTTTCCCCTCATGGCGAGTGCCCTATTCACACTCGTCCTACTATTCACAACCTTCCTCCTTGGGGCCATTGCCGTCCGCGTGATGGGTGAAACGGGCATCGAACCCGTCTCTGGAACCTCATTCATCGTCCTCATCATGTTGATGGCGATCTTTCTCGGATTCAATGAAGCACTTGGGCTCAGCCAACAGCAAGCCATACTGCTCGGCCTAGTAGGTACGACTGTTTTTGGCTCAGCGATATCTATGTCTGGGACCGTCGTTGCAGATTACAAGAACAGTTTGTACATCGGCAACCGCCCGTACCATATCTCCAAAGGCAACATCTTCGGAGTCGTCCCGGGGGCTGTGCTTGGGGCTGGCGTAGCCATCTTCCTTTCCTATCTGCTAGCTAATGGGACTATTGATCTGCTCGCTCCTCAGGCCAATGCCTTTGCCTCATTCACCATCATTCTTGCAGAAGGTCAAGGAGATCTCTGGTTACTTGGGCTCGGCATCGGATTAGGAGTCTTTGCAGAATGGGCGACGGGAATGGGAACTTCTTTTGGGCTTGGCATGTACCTTCCTACTACATTCACCCTACCAATGATATTTGGTGGCGGAGCTCGAGACTGGTGGGAAGAAAAGCGCCTGAAGCCCAGAGTGGATGAGGCAGGTGGGGATGAGAAACTGCGCGCACTTCTCTTGCTTGGAACATTTATGATAGCTGCCGGACTTCTGACTGGCGAGGCTCTGTTCGGCACTCTCTCCGCCGTATTCTCCTTCATTGACACCTTGGCATTCACTAGCAATCTTGGTTCTAGTTGGCAGTTTATTCGCCTATTCGCCTTCTTCACTACCATCGTAGTACTCGGGGGCATCATCTACGCCCTGTTCAAATCGGCAGGAATCCTTGATTCGACTGACGAAGATGGAGTCTTAGACGCCATCATGGATGATACTGCGTGATCACATGAGAGCCTCAGTGGCTTGGGCCTTGCTTGGAATGGGCCTGCTTGGAGTTTCATCTGCTGGAGCGGTGCTTCTCACGATGGGGGGGGTTCCCCCTATACACAAGGCAGCCTGGCGACTGCAAGCAACTACATTGATCCTCGTGCCCTTCGCAGTAACCGAGCGTAGAAGAACCTCGCCGGAGGAGCATGCCTTGAGGGGAAGAGAGCTCCCTCTTCTCATCTCAGGGACCTTTCTTGCCACTCACTTCGGGCTGTGGATCGCATCGCTTGACATGACGTCTCTGACACACAGCTTGCTGTTTGTGACCTCTCACCCATTTCTCATCCTCTTCGGGATGCTTATTCTGCGCCAACCTGCCGGTTCCAAAGCAATAGCGGGAGTGATCGCTGGAGGCATAGGTGCAGTCATGACCACTGGCGATTTGACCTCAGCAGGGGGTGCCACGTTGTTAGGAGATCTTGTCGCTCTTGCTGGTGCTGCTGCAATAGTCGGATATCTGGCCATAGGGCGGTCTTTGAGGCAAGATATGGCACTATTTGCTTACGCCCTTCCAGTGACAGGTATTGCTGCCGCACAGTTATCCTTAGCCGCATTACTCTTGGAGCCTGCAGCGCCAGTCGGAGTGTTCGGGTGGATAGGCCCTAGCCATCTCCTTGCAGTCGCCTACCTTGCTTTCGGCCCTGGTCTGCTAGGGCATACTGCAATCAACGGGGCCATGCGCCATATCCAGCCCCTGGTCATCTCTGTCGCACTCACCTTCGAGCCCATTATCGGCAGTATCATCGGTTGGACCATGGGAGTCGCCGACCTCCCAGGTTCATGGACGGTCATGGGGGGCGCCTTGATGATCACTGGCACCATCCTTGTCATTCTCGATTTAGAGCAGAGTAGCCCAGTGGACGAACCCTCTTGAACGGGGCACCGATGCCAGTATTATGGCGAGAATTCTCGTTACCAATGACGACGGTGTTCAGGCCCCGGGATTACGAATCCTTGTCGATGAACTCGTACAGGAAGGACACGATGTATTCGTCGTCGCTCCTGCCGATGATTGCTCAGCGATGAGCATGCGATTGACACTGCACCAACCCTTAGAGGTCCAGTTTGTGAATGACTGGACCAAACCAGATGCCAAAGGCAAGTTTCTTGGTGCTGTTGGGGTGAGCGGCAGTCCCTGTGATTGTATACTTGTAGCACTCTCTGGCGGATTAGAGAGATGGTCAGAGGGATTCGTCCCAGACCTCCTTGTAGCCGGCATTAACCTTGGCCCTAACCTTGGAACAGACATCAATCACTCAGGGACTGTTGGAGCTGCTCGCGAGGGTGCTCTGCATGGAGTGCCTGCACTCGCCACTTCACTGGCATCAAGGGATGAGGATGCCCTCCCTGCTGCAGCAGAGGCGACCTTAGCAGTCGTTCGGCGACTTTTACAAATCCTGCCTGAAGAGCCAATCAACTACCTCAGACCCGACCTCAGTGATGTACCATGGTGTAAACCACTCGGACATACTGAGGGCCACGAGGACTTAGTACGTGCCGCCATTGCCTTTGGTTGTGCAGATCTCTGGTTCAATCTGAATATACCACCTGCTGCGACCACACTGGATGTTGAATCCTGTGTCCCGGGTCTCAACATATATCGGAATGCAGTGCGCAGGACCAAGAATGATGCCTACGTCATTGGAGAGGCAGTGATTGAGAAGCCTGCGATTGAAGGCACTGATGTCACGACTGTGATGAATGGGAGGTCCTCACTTTCAGTGATGCCACTCTGGCCTTCTGGCCATCCACTCTGCGTAGATCTGTGCATGATCGAAGCAGCTAGAAAAAGAGGGGAAGGGGGCTGGCCTGCACTTCTTGAACGCTAGTTCACTCGACATTGATCATTACATCACCATCTAGGACTGCCAGTGCAAGGGCTATGGATGAATGCCCTTGGAGCCAGTTCGATCCTATATTAGCTCGCTGAGCACCGTGCTCTCCAAAAAGACCCTCTTCCTCTACTGTCAAAGGCTGATGATCCGAGACCACTAAGCCAATCCTCGTTCCTAAGAGTAGTGGACCTTCTAGAGGTGGGCCATCCCTGTCCAGAATAACTGTTGACCTGCCAGCACCTTTCCACGATGCTAACACGTCTCCCAGTACTCCGCGGCGAGAGAAAAGGCCAGGTGCATGCTTTGTCCAACGATTTCGCGGCACCTTCTCATTCAAGACACCGCGCACATGCCCTCCAATACTGCGCTCATCTGCCGACACACGCCGAAGGTCACGCCCCACCCAGCGCATCCAGCGCCATCGGTCCACCTCGCCTCCGCATAGAAGCCAATCGAGGATTACGTCTTCACGGAGCCCATGTGAAGTGAGAAGACCTGTCTGCAGGCCCCTGATCAGGACATCTAACCGGCCAGTACCTCCTGCTAGATCATCGAGTTGAACTGGGCCATCGGGAGGAACATTGTGACCAATCATTAGAATCGCGAGGGAGACGTCTTGGCCTTGTTCAGATTCCAAAATCTGCATCGTCCAGAGCACCATCCCTCATCATCTGATTGAGTTGCTTGTGCATACGCCTGTTACCTCGGATGCCTTTCATCATCTTCCGTGAACGCTCCCACTGAGTGAGCAGACCACGCACTTCTTTCTCACGTGCACCGGCGCCGCGTGCAATCCTTCGTATGCGCTCCCCCTTTATCACGGAAGGTTCGAGCTTTTCATCTGCAGTCATGGAATCCATGATGACTCGATAGCGCTCAAGATTCTCCTGCATCTCCACTTTCTGCCGACGTGACAGTGCGCCTAATCCTCCGAACATCCCTGCGGGGAGGTGGGAGAGTATCTTGTCCATTGTACCAATCTTTGACATCATGGACATCTGATCATACATGTCCTGAAGAGAGAAGCGTCCAGACATCAAACGATTTGCCATCCTCATGGCTTCCTCCTCATCGAGATCTTCTGGCGCCAGATCAATCAGGCCTTGGATGTCGCCCATGCCAAGCAGCCGCGAGATGAAACGGTCAGCCTCAAATTTCTCAAGGTCGAACAGAGTCTCCCCAACTCCCACGAACATAATCGGAGCACTGGTGGCAGCAACAGCACTGAGTGCTCCACCGCCACGAGCTGTGCCATCGAGTTTTGTTACGATGACGCCATTCACATCCACAAGATCGTGAAATGATGCTGCGACTGGCCCTGCAGCCTGCCCTACCTGAGCATCGATGACAAGAATCCGCTCGTCTGCATTGGCAATCGCATTAATACGATTGAGCTCAGAAACAAGACCCTCATCGAGTTGATGACGGCCAGCAGTGTCAATGATCACAAGGTCGGCAGCAGCAGCCTCAACAAGACCCTCGCGGACGATTTTCTCAGCGTCTTTCTCCCCTGGCTGCCCTATCACAGTGATATCTGTATCCTCAAGAAGTTGCGTAAGTTGTTCAAAAGCAGCCGGCCGATGCACATCAGCTTCAATGACTGCAACCTTACCCCCATTCTTGCGCTTCCACCATGTTGCTAGTTTGGCTGTTGTCGTCGTTTTTCCTTGGCCATATAATCCAACTAAGAGAATCGTGCATTCCCTCGTCTTCATCTCACGTTGTCGGCCGAGCAGCCGTACCATCTCGGTGTAAACGATGTTCATTGCATGAGTTTCGAGTGTGAGGCCAGGGCGACGCTCATCTTCCAGTATTCTACGCTCCAAGCGCTCGGTCAATTCTTTTGTCTGGCGGACATTGAAGTCGGCATCTAGAAAGGCACGGCGCATCACGCGAGTGATCTCTTCCAAGGCTTCCTTATCGATCCGATGCTTACCACGAAGTCGCTTGACCGCGGATGCGATACCCGTCCGCAACCCTTCAAGAACCACGTTCTGAGGGATAACCTGACCCTCATGAAGGGTTCGGACAGGGGTGCCTCATTCCTCTTCGGAACTAAGAGTACCCGCGGGGGATGGCGGTAGGGTAAGTGAAAGAATGCTATCCTTGAATGTGGCCTTCAGACCAGTGATGTCGAAATCTCGGCGAATGTCGATTGCAGCCTCGTGGCCGTTCACCGAAACGAGAAGGTGATTATCACGGCCCTTCAGGCCGATCTCCTCCTTGCGCGCTCCTGGAAGATACATCCTGACCTTCGTAGAGCCATCAGCTCCATCCTTCAATACTAGTCCCTTGCGGACGGTCATCTGTATCTGTTCGCCCACGACCTGGGGACCTTCAGGATTCATCTCACCTATTACCTCTCCATGAATCGAAGTGCCTAGCGCTTCAAGAGCTTCAATCCCATAAACATCCGTCGGTTCAAGGGGAACCTCGGCGAGAGGAAGGCCCTCGAAGTATGTCCTTAGACGTTCTAAATGACGTTGTTCAATCGCACGGCGGCCCTGAAGCCAGTCAAAGTCCAAATCTGGAGTCAATCGATTAACGATCACGCCGCCAACGTGGATACCAAATTCAGCCAATCCTTCAGCTGCACGGACCGTTTCATCAACTGCCATCTGTTCGGCGATAGTGACGAGAAGAAAGCGTGCATGGTCCGCATCAGCGAGTACACGCCGGACATGTCCAATTCGTCGTGAAAGACGCTCAAGCTCCTCCTGCATCTCATCCTGTTGCTTGCGACCAAACAAAAGAGAACGCAGACCGCCTTGCATCCGAAGGATCTTGAGGATTCGGCCCGTCCAATGATCGAGAATTTCTGGAAGGGAAAGTAACCTGAGAGTATGGCCAGTGGGGGCAGTGTCAAAGACAATCACATCAAATCTTGGATCCTCAAGGTGACGTATAAGCTGGTCAAAGGCCAAAGCCTCATCGAGGCCGGGGAGCATCAATTCACCAGCCTTGATCGATGACGCACCATCAACGACCTCTTCAGCAGCATCAGCGCCAAGCAATGTGGACATATTGGGCATCATGCTTGTCCCCAATGATTCGCTAACCCGGGGAAGAAGGGTCTCAAGATGCGCTTGCGGGTCCAATTCCATACCCCAAAGACACGGCACTCCATCGACTTCGGTGGGAGTATGTCCGAGTGAGAATTCAAGGGCATCGGACGTGCTGTGTGCAGGGTCTGACGAAACGAGCAATGTCCTCAACCCCCCTTGAGCGAACCAGCAAGCAGTGGCACATGCGGTTGTAGTCTTGCCCACGCCGCCCTTTCCCCCCACTAGGATTAGGCTACCCATGCCATCCGTACCTCGTTATGCATTTCAAAGCCTCACCCTCAGCACCTTTAGGTCCGAGACCGTTTCTGAGGAGTCGTGGTCGACCTCATCACAACCCAGATTGCTAGCGTCTTCGGTCTTGCTGGGATAGCCCTTGGATGGCGAGGGGGGATGCGGCGATTCTATGGATTCTATGATGCTCCCACAGCGACAAGATACCTGATGTATGGGCTTGTCCTTGGCGCCATACTGCAGATCCCTGTCCTCTATACGGTGAATTTTACTGCAAGGGTTGCCGAAACTATTGGCGCGCTCGATCTTGTTTCTACAATTGCCATGGCATTTGTTGTCACTACTTCTATCACCCTTATCATCGCCCTCATTGGTCGAGTTGATGCAGTCCGACGCCCAGGAGCGGGAGCCACAACAGGATGGACACTTGGATTAGGCATCGGGGCAATGCTAGCAATCAGTTGCACCACCTTCATCATCCAGCATAGCCCAGGTAGATTGGAGGGCGCCCTTGTTTCCATCCCCTTCGGTCTCTTGCTTCCTTGGATGGAGGCCCAGCTCGTGGCCTCGCACTGGTCCGGAGCAAAGAGGGATGCTCCATTGCGGTCATTGGCGTCATCCTTAGCAGGAAGGTGCTTGGCAGTGCTCTTCCTAGTCATCCTCCTCGTAGTATTCCAAGCACCCTTACTGATTCTGCTATTACTTCCAATACTGACCATAGGACAGCGTCGTGCCGATGAAGTATGGCTTCCTTCAGCGCTCGACCCAGAAGCGCTGAGGCGCTGGCGCCGGGCCCTCATAGAAGGCCTCCGGAGCAAGTCCCAGGTTGACTGAACACCGCAGCAATTGTTATCCGCTTCCACATGATGGTGAACTCATGTCGAGGTGTCCATACTGCATGGCTGCTGCACCGCCTGGACAATCTATCTGCTATTCGTGTGGGCGTGTCATCACCGGTTCGCAGGGGATGATGCAGAGATCCCAAGGTTACCAACAGGCCGCATCGACCAGAGGTTCCAAGCGTGGCAAGCACACAGTGGAGCACAAAGCCGTCCTCAATATCTCTCGGCGCAAGAAGAAGAAGGGCCGTGTCCGCAATCTTGTCATGCTAGGCGCGATTGTAGCAGTATTCACCCTCACACCGCTCCAAGAAGAGGTCTTGGGACAATGGGCCCAAATCAATGAGATGCTTGCCGACGCATCAGCAGCACGTCATACTTACCCGGCTGCCGTCACCTATACAGTCGACAGGACAGTCACACTATCAAATGAAGGGACTCAGACCGCTCAATTCCACTATCGATTGCCCGTTCCCGCTGAGGAAAGAACTGCAAAGCCTTATTCTGGTTGGCGTAATGAAGAGTGGGGCTACGTCAAGTTCGATAGCCAAGGTGTGAATTCAGCTCTCAATAATGAAGCCGATTTCGGCTCGATTCAAACGATTACTAGTATGACTGTCAACGGCATTAGCATCCCTATCGGGGATTTCAAAGGATATGACATGACTAACCAGGGCGAGGTCCATGCAACGCCTCTGCCAGGCGGTGAACACAAGATATGGTGGCAAGAGATGCAACCTCTTAGCGAAAGTGGGCATGATTACTGCGTCTTTGGCCCCTGCGTTCACTGGGAGGGCGATCTTCGCTCAGGCAGCATTCTGTCCATCACCGTCAGATACACTGTCGAAGGCAAGTCATTCACTTGGTGGAATGACCCTAACCTCGACCTCCAACTCGGGAAGAAAATTGGCCGACTCACAGTGGGCATGAATGCTGAGAACAGCGGCAATCTTGAGGACATCTCGGATGGGTCTCGTACTCTCGGCCTTTCTGATTATAATCAGTACTATGTAAATGAGAATCAAAATTGGTTTGACAGAGCCAGTAGTGGTGCGCCTGATTACGCGATTACTGGAGGGAATCAGCAAGTGAAGACCGTTGCTCAGAGCATCAGAGCCACACTTCCTGCAGGGGAGAATGATAACGCCTTCTCACTGGCTCATGCTTCGTTCGTCTATGTCCGAGACAACGTCGAGTATACCACTGGACTCGCTGTGCCAAGGAGCGGCACAGTCTGCCTGACGACAGGTCTGGGGGATTGTGACGAGCAATCCAACGCATGGATGTCGATTCTGAGAGTCTTGGGGATACCCACTTGGTATGAATTTGGGGCTCTGACGACATCAACATTTGATCGATGGGAGGGTCACGGCTGGGCGAATGTAGCGCTGCCTTACAGTGATGAGGCCTGCGCAGAGTGGGGTGTTGATATTAGGTCCTGCTACATTGAAGGATCTGTAGATGTGGTCAATAACAAATTCCTCCTGCATACTCCAACTGCGTTCAGTGAATGGATAGAGCCTCCACCACAGGGCGACTCAGACGGAAAGATGATCGAGAGTTTCTATGGCGCTCTCCAGATTGGCTCTTCGAATTATGCCTGGGACGAACATTGGTCAACGGTCGGCTCGCCTGAAGTGAGCGGCGGAACTTACAACGTCCGCCTGATCGAGGGAGAGTAGACTTCGAGGTGCTTTCCTAGATGCGTATCATCATCGCTGGCGCAGGATATGTTGGCAGAGAAGTTGCACGGTCCCTCTCTCGTTCCAGAGCTGATGTCATCCTGATTGATCACGATCCTACTGCAATCGAGCGCGCTAGGAACATCGATTGCCTTGCAATCCTAGGAAGTGCCTTGAACAGAGACATACTTGAGGAAGCTTCCATCAAAGATGCAGATGTTTTGATTGCCACAGCAAGCGATGATGTACTGAACATCAGCATCTGCCATCTTGCGCGCGAGGTATTCGCTGCAGCCGGCGCCGAACAACTTCCCACCATAGCCCGAGTCACTCGTCCAGAATTACAGGATGAGGCAAAACGAAATTCTCTCAAAGATTGGTCAGGTGTCAGCAAAGGCATTGGAGTCCATGATGAAGTCGTTGAGCGACTCATTCTTGGGCTCTCCTGCCCCGGTGCCAGCCACATCACTCCATTCGGCAATTCACCCTATCATGAAGCTCCCCTCATCGCCGAAGTCATGCTGAAAGTCGATGGACGTGATCTTGTACAGCGCACCATTGCAGGTGCTAGAGACATACTTGGTGACCGAATGCCTAACATTCTTGCAATCACAAATAACGAGGGTCAGATCAAGATATTAAGTCCTGATGATACTGCAGTCAACCTTCAGCCAAAACATCGCCTCCATATCGCTACTCCCAATGGTGCCGGACTCCGAGAAGCAATAGGAATCTGTGGCCACGCTATGACTGAATTGTCTGACAGAGAGAGAGTGCTCATTCTTGGGCATTCTGCGGCAGGTTTCGGCGAAGTGCTCGCTCTTCGTTACCTCCATCAAGGCCATTCAGTCACCTACCTCACACCCGAACTCGATCACGCAAATCGGCTCAGCGGCCAACTCACTGCCCATACTAAACATCTGGATATCCTTCATGGCGATCCTCACGACGAAGAGTTGCTTGAGGAACTGGATGTCTCAAGCCATACCATCTGTATCGCCTGCACTGAAGATGATCACGACAACCTCGGCCTGTGTCTCTTGGCTTCCAATCTCGGAGTGCGGAAAACAGGCGCTATTCTTAGGCGTCCTTCGTTGCTACAGATGGCCCAGAAAATGTCACTCACCTATCTTGTCAATGAGCGACAGGTAGTTGTCGAGAGCATACTACAATTCCTTAGAGATAAACACTCGACATCCACAGCTTCGATGGGGACTGAGGCAAATCTAGCCACGTTCGTCACAACCATCAGCGATCATGAAAAGAATGCACTGATCGACGTGCCCGTTGAGACTCTGATCCCAGATAGTGAGGATGAGAATCCAAACCGATTTGAGTTGACCGTACGCGAACTGCATCGCATCTGCAGCCTCGCATTCATTGCTCGCAAGGGCGACCAGCGCAACACTATTACACAATTCTCAGGACGTAGCATCCGAGTCGGAGACATCCTGACATTCGTCTCAAAGCCTGAGGAACTGCATGAAGTGGCCCGGCTCGTCGATATCTTGACAACCGCCGGTCATCAAGACTGATTGATGCGTTGGTTCGTATTCTGGACCACTGCTAGTATTGCCATCTCTCTCCTCTCACCATTTCTGGTCCTCAGCATCATCATCGGAATGGCTGCAGGCGACGGCTTACAAGAGATTCTTGGCCTACTCATAACACTCCTCATCACGCTTAGTTTCATCCCGGCTGCCAAACGTGCAGGCGACAGCCTCGGAGAGGTCACGAATATCAGGGACTTAGATGCCATCATCGCCGTTGCACTCACATGGCCTGCTGTCGTCCTCTTGGGAACACTCCCCTACTGGCTTGGGCCAACCTTTCAGGGCCCGCTACAGGCCGACATGCTCAGAGGATTTGCATACGCTTGGTTTGAGTCAATGTCCGGCTTCACAACCACAGGTGCGACTGTCATCGATGCAACGACTTCACCCAGTTTATGCGCAGTGGCAACGCTAGATTGTGTTGCAGCACAACCCAAAAGCATCCTTGTCTGGCGAAGTTTCAGCCAATGGCTTGGAGGAATGGGCATCGTCATGATGTCCCTCCTTGTTCTCTCAAAGATCATGAGTGGCGGACACACAATGGCTACTTCTGAACTCACTGGACCAACTCTGAACAGACTTGCTCCAAGACTGTACAACACAGGCATAAGGCTCTGGGCCATCTACTTCGGCTTGACAGTCGCCGAATTCATTGCGCTTCTCTCAGCAGGTTCTATGTTTGGCGCCCCAATAGATTGGTTCGATGCTCTCAACCTTTCATTGACGACGATGCCCACAGGCGGATTCGCTCCCCACGATGCAGGAATCACCGTCTACAACTCTGCCATCGTCGAAGGGATTCTCATCCTCTTCATGTTCCTTGCAGGAGTGAATTTCACTCTACTACATCTCGGTTTGGTGCGCAGGAAATTTCGGAAAGCGACCGCGGATAAAGAATTTCAGACCTATGTATGCATCCTTCTTGTGGCTGCAGCCCTGATGACATTAAATCTCACGCGCTCTGGACTTGGACATAGTTTTGGTTGGGCACTACGACATGCCGTGTTCCAGTCTGTCGCCATAGGCACCTCCACAGGATACTCATCTGCTGATTTTGCCATGTGGCCAGGTCTATCGGGAGTGATAATTCTCACACTGATGATCATAGGGTCCTGCGCTGGCTCGACTGGTGGAGGGGTGAAAGTGCTCAGGATGAGAATCCTAGCCAAGATCTCTGGCCGTGAGATCTCGCAGTTAGGCGAACCTCGCCTCGTCTTATCCCTCAAAGAAGACAGCAGAACTGTTGAACAGAACACCCTCAACACGATGGTGGGCATGCTAGGATGCTGGGTCTTCATCTTCATCATTGGGATGATTGTTATCGGGTTATTCGACTCTGGACTCTCCTTCGAATCGCTGATCTCAGCAACCGCTTCAAGCATGGGGAATACTGGGCCAGCTCTAGATCAAGTTGGACCAACCCAGACGTGGTCTGGATTGTCCATAGGGACGCTATTTACTACAACCATCCTAATGTGGATGGGGAGGCTTGAATTACTCACCGTCATGGTTGTCCTGCGACTTCGAAATTGGCGCAGAAGCACGTCAAAATAGACGCGTCTGAAACGTATCTTCCTTTGTTTCCTCTTCTACATCAATGGATACTGCATGGACCTCTTCTTGACCCGTATCAATGTTGATGGTGATATCGACGGGCCGTGACGCAGAATTCAACTCCATCGTCTCCCACGCATCGATGACAACGCGGCTGCGCTTCCACGATCTGCGGAGCCCATGGAGAGAGAGATGATCCTCAAGATCCAAACCCAGAGACCAAGAAAGAGAAATGTCCGACGCGTCATCCTCCTTGGACAAAGCTGCATCAATAAGAGGCCAGAGTTCAAGGCGCGTGGCATCTTGACTACTCAGACAAAGCTCAGAAAGTCTCGTTGCACCAGCACTTCGCCCAGAGAATCTACGCAGAAAATCGGGATACTGGAGTCTGAATCGCGGCGGTATCTCCGTGGCGACGGCACTACAGATACAACTAGCTACAACCCAATATGTACTGCGATGACCAACAGCACGGAAGCGACCCGCTCCAGCACGCCCACCCATTGACATCAACTGGGCAATTGTAGGGAGTTTACTATGTGCTTCAGTGCACAATTGTGCATTCCAATGTAGCCAATCAAGAGTCCTAAAAGGATCGATATCGAGGCGTGCCATCCTATCTTGGGCTTCCTCTGAGGATCTTGAGCGCAGCAGGTCTAGAACTGCCGCGAAATCATTCAACTTCCGGTCCCTATGAGTGCTTGAGACAATGCGTTCAACATCTGATTCTCGAATCCTGTTCCCACTTGAAGATACGACAGATTGCAAATCCCTGATTAGAGCACGCAGATCTCCTGGATTTCGTTCAACAATCAAATCAATTGCTGCTTCCTCCATGACCAGTCCCTCTCGCTCGATGACGTTTCTCGCAACATGCCGTAAATCGGTGTCTCTAGCTCGCTCAAAGAGAACGACTTCGCAGTGATCTGTGAATCGGCGCCTCCTGTCCCTCCAACCCGAACCAGAACCCCAGAGTCTCATCTGCTCATTACAACACAAAACGACTGGGTGTCGCGTCTGGCGCAAAAGGCGAATCACCTCGGCTTTACCACCTGTATCTCCCCTGAGAGTGGTTCGAGGGCGTTCCTGATCCAACGCTTCAGCAACACGCGTATCAGAAACCTGAGTCAGACCACCTGACAAGTGATCGGCTTCGTCGACAAGGATGATTGTGCGACGAGCCATTCCACCTTCGGCGAATTCCATCAACTGGCGTGAATGCCCAGCGTCACCAACGGCTCTGCGAATCGCTGCTGCATTTCGGTCATCACTGGCATTGAGTTCAATAATATGCCATTCCTTATCAGCAGCAACAGCCTTCACGATACTGGTCTTTCCTACTCCTGGGGGCCCAATCAAAATCAGCCCTGGTTTAGGCGGGCGGCCCTGTTCCCATCCCTTCAGCCATCCCCTGATGACACTCCGTTGGCGGTCGTTGCCAACGAGCGCTCGCTCACTCTGAGGACGATGGCGTTCTGTCCAATCCGAGTGAGCGGTCACCAATATTATTCAGAGTGGGTGGACCATCAACTCTGCGGTGGAAATCTCCGTTCTAGTACATTGAGATCAAGTCCTAACAATTCACTGATGGGCATCCTAATCTGGTGGCCATCAGACCGCCGCCGCACCGTAACATCATCATTCTTCAAAGAATCATGATCTACAGTAAGGATCCAAGGGACGCCAATCTCATCGCACCGAGCATATCGGCGCCCGATAGAACCCGAAACATCGTGTTCCACAATAGAACCCTGGTTCCGCAGGGACTGAGAAATCTCGGTAGCCAATTCACCCAATCCATCCTTATCCATCAACGGCAGCACTGCCACATCATATGGAGTGATTGAGGAAGCAAGATTGAGGCGCACATACGCATCTCCTCCCTTCTCCTCGATGCTCAACGAGTGCTCAAAGATGTGATACAGTATCCTATCCACTCCGAACGCTGGCTCGATGACATGTGGAAGATACCATGTCCCATGGACTTCCTCGTCTACTTCAATTATCGAAGCCATGTTTTCATCGATTTCGACATGGCTGCCATCTGATAACTCCAAGGTGAACGGCCAAGATGTGGGGACCTCATCCAAACTGGACAAGGCACTGAGGACCTCGCCAGACTGCTGTTTGAACAGGGGTCCAAGGACCGAACTATCTCCTTTGACAATTTGGCGATGCACGCGTTTTGGCTCGTCAAAGGCTCGCCACGCACGGAACTGGCCAGCTGGACTTGCTGCCTCATGCTGTTCAAGATCGTGGCAGCCTCGATGAGCTATACCAACACACTCCACCCAGCCATGAAGACCCTCAATCTCAACATCCCAGCAATCAGAGGCGTAGTGAGCCATCTCGTCATCTCTGTGCTGGCGCAGTCGTGTCCGTTCAAGATCGATTCCAATCTGTTCAAGGAACTCAAGAGTCGAACCAAGCATCATAGCGATTAGAGAATGAGGCATTATGCCTTTCAGGTGTGCTTCGGCAAGGGTCAGCCTCATTTCCCCCTCCTGCGAAATCATGTGGTGCTGATGTTGAAATTGCTCAAGGTCAACAGAGGGATACATTTCTGGATCAAAGAAATATTCCAATTCTGCCATGGAGAATTCCCTCAATCGTATCATGCCTTGGCGCGGACTTATCTCATTACGATACCCATGTCCAACCTGTATGGCGCCACAGGGCAACTTCTGTCGGAAATGGCGATGTATAGTGGGAAACATAGTGAACATGCCTTGTGCAGTCTCAGGCCGAAGAAATGCACTGCGGGCTCGGGACCCTGGACCGACGTTGGTTGCGAACATCAGATTCATTGGGCGCGCAGGGGACCAAGTTGATGCCCCACATTCAGGACATTTGACCTCGTGTTCAGCCAAAGCAGCATCAAGAGCATCAAGACTCCATCCCTCGACCTCACCCAGCACCTCTTCGAGGAGGTGGTCGCTCCGATGGGCACTGCCACAGCCCTCACACTCAGAGAGGCTATCGCTGAATCCTGCTACGTGACCTGACGCTTCAAGGACTTCTCTGGGTGTAATTGTAGGACTGTGAATCTCAATAATGTCACCTCGAGCAAGCCAATGACGGCGCCACGCGTCGAGAAAACGGCGGCGTACTGCGGCCCCATTCGGACCGTAATCAATGAAACCTGATACCCCCCCATAGGTTTCAAAGGCAGGAAGAACGAAACCTCGCCTTTTGAGGAGAGATTGGAGGACGCTGTCCGAGTCGACCCTCTCTTGCATGTAGCGCTCTGAGTCGACACATCACATAGACTTGCTCGATGTCAAACTCATCAAGTCATCCGCGTATCTTATGAACTTGCACGGTCCACGCGGGGTCAGGGAGAATATGGCAGAAATTCATTGGTTGGAGGACGAGTATCCTCCCGACTCCATTCTCAGCCGGTTGTGTCAGCCTGTTCGCGACTGGTTTGAGTGGCGATTCCCCTCATTCACCTCGCCCCAATTAATGGCCATCCCACATCTCATTGAAGGTGAGCATTTGTTGCTGTGTTCACCGACTGGCACCGGGAAAACCATGACTGCATTTCTGAGTATTATCGACCAGTTGGTCCGAAAGGCAATGGACAGAACCCTCGAAGATAAAGTCCACTGCGTATACATCTCTCCAATCAAGGCTCTGGCTAATGACATTCAGAAAAATTTAATCCAGCCTCTGGAGGAGATTAAGAATAGATTTCTTCCCCGCCGTGCTCTACCCATCAAAGTCGCATTGCGGACGGGTGACACATCCCAATCAGAGCGCCAGAAGATGCTGCGCAGCCCCCCGCATATCCTCATCACCACTCCAGAGAGTCTTTCGCTGGCCATAGCATCACCAAAATTCTCTGCCATCCTTTCGCAGACTGAACACCTGATCATCGACGAGTTGCACAGCCTCATCCCTACCAAAAGAGGCACTTTGCTCGCTCTCACTGTAGCACGACTGGATCAACAGATCACCACCAACCTCCAACGCATCGGCATCTCAGCAACGATGGAACCTCTAGAGGAGGTCGCACGCTTCCTTGTTCACTCCGATGTAAGGGAGAAAGAAGGAGTTGATCAAATTGTGAACATTGCCAGATTGTCCCTTGCACGTTCACTTGATCTCGATATCCTCCTCCCCCATAGGAATTTCATCGGTCAGGCAGTCAAGGATCTTCTCGATCATTCGATTGAAATCATCAAGGATCTCGTTGAAGCACACACGACGACATTGGTGTTTGCTAATACGAGGAGAATGACCGAAACAGTGCTCCAGAAACTCAGACTGCTGGGTGTCGAAGGTGTCGAAGCGCATCACGGTTCAATGGATAAGAAAGTCCGACTTGATGTCGAACGGCGCATGAAGGCGGGTGAACTGCGAGCCGTCGTCACGTCCTCCTCACTTGAGATGGGTATCGATATCGGATCGGTCGACCTAGTCGTCCAGATCGGCTCAACTGGGCAGATTGGGACAGCCTTGCAGCGCATCGGGCGGGCTGGCCACCATGTAGGTGGTGTTCCGCGTGCTCGGCTGATACCGATCTCCCCAGATGACCTGGTTGAGATGGTAGCGCTACACATGGCCATTCTATCTGGAGACATGGACCTACTTCACATTCCCACCAATTGTCTTGATGTGCTCAGCCAATTCCTCGTTGGACTTACAGTCGTCGAAGAGATGGACATGGATGAGGCGCACGAACTCGTGAGGTCCACCTACCCGTATAGGGACCTTGCCTGGGATTCCTTCATCGATGTCCTTGACCTACTCGAAGAAGAAAGGCGTATCTGGATTGATTACGAGGACAATACCTTCGGACGACGCGGCTATTCAAGAATGATCTATTATACGAATGTCGGGACTATCGCTGCTGATTCATCCTATCTTGTCTTCGATAGCGACGGGAGTGTCATCGGCCACCTATCCTCGTCCTTCGTCCAATCCCTCCGCAATGGAGACGTCTTCCTGCTCGGTGGCCAAACCTACCGGGTCCATGCCATCCTCCCCACTAGGGTGAACGTCACGCCGATTACGGGACATCGCCCTACTGTACCCTCATGGAGTGGAGAAGCTCGGAGCAGATCACGAGAACTTGGGCGTTGGTATCTCGAACTCATTGACGGGATCCTAGGTAATCTCGTGGATGGAGGGAATCCAACGAAGAAGCTGACCTCTCAACTCGGCATCAACCGGGCAATAGCCAGTTCCTTGGTTGAACATCTTGGAGGCCACGTGGCGACTTCCCACGATTGGCCGAGTCTTGAGAGAATCACGATCGAACAGGTGAGAGGCCCAACCCAACTCTACCTCATCGCTACTGGGCGCGGGAGGAGGTTCAATCTCGCCTTTGCCCATTTCCTCGGAGGATTATGTCGTAAGCATGAGATTGGAGTACTGGAAGTATCATCAGATGATAATGGCCTCATGTTGCGACTCTCCGATGAACTCGACCCTGCTGCCATACCAGCTGCTGTTGCGGGTGAAGATTGGGAATCCTTGTTCGAAGCCGCGGTCCAAGACACCCAGTTATTCCGGCGAAGGTTCAGTGAGGTTTGCTGCAGATCACTCATCACGCCCCGGAGGATTGGTGCTGAAGAAGTAAGCCCAAAGAGACTGCAACGAGACATTGCAGCAGTTCTTGAGCGTCAACGCCAGGAGCCAGACAGCGTCCTGATCAACGAGACTCTGAACGAGATATTCCAGATTGACATCGACAGGAAGGAGTTGAGGGAGTTCTTTGAACGTCTTGGGCGCGATGAAGTAGAGATTATCCATGCCGTCGTGAAGGTTCCCTCAACCATCACAATGGGCCTATTCGCCTCCGCATTCGAAGATTTACTCGCTATGCGAACACGTGCTTATCTCATCAAGGATCTGGATCCAGAAATCGTTGCCAGCCTCATCGGACAAAGAACCATGGCAACAGAGCTCACTGAAGAACAGGTTCGTTCGTACTATGAGGGGAAGAGTCCCACGCCTAAGGACGCACAGGGTCTACTCATGCTGATGCACAAAGGCGGGGGGCTGACATCTGATCTCAGCCACCCTCTATATGATGCCAAACTTGCTAAAGTCGACAAAAGCACGATCAAAGGCTGGATTCAGGAACTCATTGAGATGGAGGCCATCACAATAATTAGGGGCACTAATTCAACGGTTGATGACAAATGGTTCAGTCACTCCATGGCGCACATCCATGGGACTCTAGGTATCCTGCACGACACAGAAACCGAGGACCTCCATGAGGTTCGGACAAGTGGGGTGACCTTTGAGGTAGCCACCGAATTCAAAGGGATTGAACCCACGAAATGGAAGGAAGTTCTCATTGGTGAGCCGTATGAAGCTCTACGACGAAAAATCATCGAAGTGCTGGGCACCGAAGGCCCACAGACCATGGATGCTCTCAATGACCGTTTGCCATTCTCCGACACAATTCTATCATCAGTCCTTAATGGCCTTGAGGTGCGCAATAGGATCTCCATTGGTTTCTTCACTCAGATCGACGAACCCGAGTATATTCTACGAATCGATGAGCATCGCCTGTCCGGCGGTGATCATGATGTCATCGAGGCCAGAGATGTCCAGAATCTCATCATGCAGAAATCATTCGCTGCCCACCAGGATGCATATGCTGCTGTGAGGGCACAACTCTATGTTCAGAAACCATTGGAACTACTGCCTCGAGTCAAGGGGTTCCGATTTGGTGATTGGATGGATCTTCTCTACGATGACGCGGTGATCATGGGGCGCCTGATGCAGAACCGAGTGGGCTACACAACACTTGACCAGATTCCTCTCTTGCTCGGATTGAGGCAAATTCCAGGACTGACTGATCGAGAGGCAGAGGTTCTCGGACATATCCGGGAAGGAGAATTCCCCACTCGGGCCGAGATTCTCAGCCACTTCCCGAAGGACGAAGAACACCGACACATAATGCGTGAAGCAAAGAACGCACTCAGCAATCTGGAACGGAACATGGCAGTCGTCAAGCAGTTCGAAGAAGTGGAGGGAAGAAGAAGAAGGCTCACGGTTTATCGGCGCGTCACTGAACAACCGATGGATCTTGAAAACGCCCTCTTACAGCTGATAGACAGGCTCGGGCCAATGCAGATCAATGCCCTGAGACTGTACGTAGGCTACGGTCCTGAGTCTATTGGCTTAGCGATCAAAACCCTTGTCGAGAGGGGCGATTTGGTGAAGATACGAGCGCTCAAGCCAGATCCTGTGACCTTCTACTGCTCGATGAGGGATGCAACCCGCTTAAGCGCCCCCTTGGAGGAGGATCGAACCCTCAGAATCCTGACACAATCAGATCCCTTCGTCTCTCGCTTCGTCCATGAGGTCAGATATGTCCTCAAACGAGGGTGGTATCATCCCGTCCTCAAGGGTGTCGACCCGATAGGCAAGGTCTTCATGTACCGTGTCAATGATTATCACGAGGTCAAGGACGTCCAGATACCCCTCGCCTACATTGAGGAATTCTGCCAAGCATTTGCAGAACTTTTGGACAACTATTCAGATCAAAACATCGATGTTGCAGTCCTCACACAGATCAATGGGCTGGGCATCGATGAATTTGATGAAGACTTACTCGAGATGTTTGGGAAGATAGGATTCACGCGTAGTGGAGAGCGCCTCATCAGAGGTGGTATCATTCAACCTCGAGCAATGGCTGAGGCCAACAGAGTGCTCTTTGAGCAGCATAATCTTCACCAGTCAAGCCGCTTTGAACACGAATCACTCGCTATCAAGTCATCGAATGGAGTCCGAGATGATTTTGCTCTGCGCGGCCGATGCCACATGTATCGGATGGACTTGAAAGCTATGAGTTCGGCCAATAGGCTCCACCAAGGAGTCAACCTGCACGGCCATCAGGTTCGAGCCAACTACGATTATTTTCAACGTCTGCTGACCATCCGTGGAGGAGATTTGCCTGAAGAGACCAGTTCAATTCAGATTGAGGCCTTGGAGTATTTCGGTGAGGCCTCAGACCCCCAGCAATTCATGGATCGCCATGCACTTCGGCGCTCCGAATTCAGAAAGATCATACAACCAATGATTCGAACAGGGCATCTTGTACAAGATGACCGGAATGGCTTCAGCACCGTTGACC
>PVBE012865186.1_pt1 | contig 72440 bp, 52 predicted proteins | sample 1631181 | NCBI WGS metagenome assembly PVBE01 (sample SAMN08397723, study PRJNA350692) | Marine metagenome, whole genome shotgun sequencing project. | isolation source: water | place: Pacific Ocean | collected 2012-04
CGCCACCTCGAAATCAGCCCACGCACGTCTTCCAGCATGAGATAAACACACGGCACGAGTACGAGCGTGATCACCGTTGCAAATGCAACACCGAACGACAGGCTCACCGCCATGGGAATCAGAAACTGTGCCTGCAGCGAGCGCTCTAGAATCATTGGTGTCAGCCCGCAAAATGTGGTCAGCGTTGTGAGCATGATCGGCCGAAAGCGGCGCATGCCCGACTGCATGATCGCATCGGACAACGGCAACCCCTGAGTGCGCATGCGGTTGATCATGTCGATCATGATCAATGAATCATTGACGACCACACCTGTGAGTGCGACCATGCCGAAACCCGACAGCAGCGAGATGTTCAGCCCCATGATCATGTGGCCGGCCAGCGCGCCGACCAGGCCGAACGGAATCGCGCTCATCACGATCAGCGGCTGGGCGTAACTGTGAAACTGGACTGCCAGCAGCGCGAAGATCACCAGCAGGGCGATGGTCATGTTTTTGACGGTGCTTTGCAGGCTGGCCGCCATTTCTTTCTTTTCACCCTCGAACGAATACCGCAGGCCGGGGAACCGCGCTTCGAGCATCGGCAGGATTCGACCTTTGATGGCGGTGTTGATCTCACGCGTGTTGGCGACCGCGTCATCGATGTCGGCGGTGATGTTGACAACGCGCCGGCGGTCAACGCGTTTGATTTCGGCGTAATCACGGCTGGGTTCGACCTGCGCAACGGTGTGAAACGGCACCTGGGCGCCGTCGGGCAGGCGAATGCGCATGTTGCCGACGTCCGCGAGCGACCGCCGCTCATGCGCGGGGTAACGCACCATGACTTTGATGTCATCACGTCCGCGCTGGATGCGTTTGACTTCTTCACCGTAGAACCCCTGCCGCACCTGCCGCGCCAAGTCCGCGAGCATCAGCCCCGCCGCGCGGCCGGATGGTTTAAGTGACAGCTTCAACTCGCGCTTGCCCGCCCGGAACGAATCGCTGATGTCGGAGACGCCGGCGAACTCGGTGAGCTTGCTCTTCAGCTGATCGGCTGCGTGGCGGAGGTCGTCGACGTTGGCCGCGCGCAGCTGGATGTCGATCGGATCCCCGGGAGAGAAGAGAGCGGCGCTGAAGGTCAGTTCGACGACATCCGGGATCGCGGGTGTGGCCGCGCGCCAGCGGTTCTTGATCTCGGCGGCGCTGATCGGGCGATCGTCACCGGATTGGATCTCGAGGCTGACTTCGGCTGCGTGACTGCCCGAGCTGCCGCCCATGGCCCCGGGGCCGTCACCGCCACTCATGGGTTGCTCCCCGACCGAGAGCAGAACGTGCTTGACGAGAGACTCCCCGTCGACCTCGAGTCCTTCTGCGTCCATCGCCGCCTTCATGGCTAGCGCCGAGGCTTCGAGAATTCGCACCGCTCGCTCGGTCGCCTCGACCGGAGTGCCCTGAGGCATCAACAGAGAGCCCGTCACGTAGTCGCTCTCGATCGGCGGAAAGAAGGAGAAATTCATGCGCACCTTGCCGAAGCCGAAAATGACGGTGGCCAAGGTTACGAGCAGGATCCCGACGCCGCCCGCGAGCACGCTGTAGCGGGCGGCGAGGGCTCGATCGAGTGCGGGGCGGTAGCGGTCGCGGGCAAAGCGAACCAGGCTGGTGGAGGTGCGCTCCTGGAGAGCCCTCCAACGCGCGCGCAGTGAATCGCGCCGCTCGAGATGAACGGGCTCGCTGGGGCGCATGTGGCCGAGATGCGCTGGCAGCACGAGCTGGGATTCGATGACGGAGAAGATCAGGCAGAAAATCGCCGATATCCCGATCACACCGAAGATCTGGCCCATGGGTCCCGGCGCGAAGATCATCGGTGTGAAAGCGACGATGGTGGTGAGCACGCCGAAGATGACGGGGACGGAGACTTCCTGCGTACCGACGATCGCAGCCTCGAGGGGGTCCTCTGCGTTCTCCTGATGACGGTGCACGTTTTCGCCGACCACGATCGCATCGTCGACGAGGAGCCCGAGCACCATGATGAAGGCGAAGAGCGAGATGACGTCGATCGAGACGTTCGCCACGGGGAACAAGAACAGAGCGCCCAGGATCGAGAGCGGCACCCCGATGCTGACCCAGATCGCGAGCTTGAAGCGAAGAAAGAAGGAGAGCACCGCGAAGACCAGGAAGAACCCGCCAACGCCGTTGTTGATCAGGATGTCGAGGCGGTCGCGTAGAGTCGTCGCGGAATTCCTCCAGACGGTGATATCGAGCCCCTCCGGGAGCTGCGCGCGCAGTTCTTTGAGTCGCCTCTGCACCTGATCGACGAGATCGAGCACGCGCTGCTCTCCAACCCGGAAGACCCTGACGCTGACGGTGGGGTTTCCGTCGATGAAGGCATAGCGATCGTCTTCGTCGAAGCCGTCGACGACCGTCGCCACGTCGGAAAGAAGCAGACGCGTTCCGTCGATGCCCGAGCGCAGCACGATTGTCTCGAATTCCGGTGCGGTATAGGCCTGGCCCTGGGTGCGCAGCAGGACTTCACCGCCCGACGTCTTGATGGATCCGCCGGGTCGGTCGAGAGAGCCGCGACGGACGGCCGCCACGACCTCGTCGAAGGTCAGCCCGTAGCGGCGCAGGTTGCCTTCCGCGACTTCGATGGAGATTTCGTAGTCCCGGGCGTTCCCAAGCTCGACCTGAGTGACGCCGGGCAGGCTGGCGATCGCGTCGCGGATGCGTTCGCCATAGACCTTGAGGGATTTCTCCGAAGCATCGGCGCTGATGGCGAGCTGCAGCACCGTGCGCTTGAGCTCGACGTGCGAGATGACTGGCTTTTCAGTTTCGACCGGAAGTGTCGTGATCGAATCGACAGCATTCTTGATCTCGGAGAGTGCGCGATCGACCGGGTAATCCTCCAGCAATTCGGCGCTGACGCGGCAGGCGCCTTCCTCGGCCGAAGAGGTGATCTCCTCGATGCCATTGAGGCCGGTGATCTCCTCCTCGATGCGGACGCAGACGCCCTGTTCGACTTCCTCGGGCGCAGCGCCGAGGTAGAGCACCGAGACCGAAATCACGTCGACGTTGATATCGGGAAAGGTCCTCTGCTGGATGCTGGAAAGGCTGGCGAGGCCACCGACGGCCATCAGCGCCATCAGCAGGTTGGCCGCGACGTGATTGCGCGCGAACCAGGCGATTGCCCGGCTCATTGGACCGCCTCACCGCTGTCTGGGATCGTTTCGTTTCGGCGGGCGAGTCCCTCGCTTGGCTCGACCCCCTGCTCGTCGAGGATTCGCACCGCCATCCCGTCTATGGCCGCCTCGAGTCTCGATATGCAGACGCGCTCGCCGCCCGCGAGTCCGCCGCGGAGCACGACATGCTCGCGTTCCGTACGCAGAACCTCGACGTCTCGGAATCGGAGGTGTCCAGAGTCGTCGATCACATAGACCTGGTCAGCGTCGCGCAGCGCATCTCGGGGTAGCACGACGGCCTCATCGACTGTCTCCCCCTTGATCGTGGCTTCGACAAAGAGACCGACGGCGAGCGGCGCGCTGCGAGGGGTTTCCAGGCCGTAGGGATCAGGGATGCGCGCGACGACGTGGATCATCCGGCTTCTCGGGTCGAGCTCGGCTTCGGTTCGGACCAGGGTGCCTTCCCAATGATGTCGCTCGCCGGCGAAGTCGGCTTCGAGATCGACGCGCGCACCTCGGACCGGGCCGGCATCGGTTTGCTTCGGGACCTGCATGAGTAGGAGCAAATCGAGGTAGGCGAGCTCGCGGTCAGGCAGCGGAAGCCGCACCTCGGCGTAGTCGACGGCGTAGAGCTTCCCGATCGGCGTTCCGCGCGACACGAACTGTCCGAGGTCGACCTGCTCGCTGCGGACCCGACCTCGATAGGGCGCCTTGAGTTCGGTGCGCGTGAGATCGCGCTCCGCACGTTCGAGGCTGGCCTGCGCTTCGCGAAGACTCGCTTCGGCGATTCGGTAGTCGTTCTCGGCATCATCGATGCGCGACTCGCTCGCGACCGACCGGTCGGCGAGTCGCCGCTGGCGATCGAGCTCCTTCTTGGCTCGGCGGTACTCGCTCTCGGCGCGCGCGACCGAAGCGCGGGCGCTCTCTCTCGCGACGCGATAGTCGGCGTCATCGATTCGCGCGAGCACGTCACCCCGCTCGAAGAAGCCGCCGGCCGCGAGCGCAGTGGAAACCCAGAGAACCTCACCCGAGACCTGCGGAATCAGATCGCTCTCCCGCCGCGGCGATACCGAGCCCTGGGACCTCACGACAAATTGATGGGAAGCAGCTTCGACGATCATCGTCTGCACGAGCGGTGCGGCACTGATCGGGACCCGCTCTTCAGCGGTGCGACGCATGGAAAAGAGCAGCAGGACGACGAGGATTGCGCCGCCGAGAATACTGAGCGGGTGGGATTTCCAGGAGCGCATCAGGAACTCATCGACCTCCTCATCCAATCATCCAATCCGTCTGGTACGCGTCATCGACAGCTCGAGTGGTCTCGTGGCTCGGGCTCATCACTCACCGTTCACCAGCCACCGTTCACCAGCCACCGTTCACCGATCACAAGGAGGGGAGTGCTGCACGAAGCGTCCAATCGGGTTCGCCGCGGGCTGAACTCGAGAGTGGGAGCGCGAAGCCTACGGAGGCTAGAATCTGGTCGGCGTATCGTCAATCAAACAGGCACACCTTTGCTCAGCTTCGATTCAATTGGGAATTAGGAGCCCCATCCTGTCCTTCGATTCCGCCGCGACACGTCTAGCAGCCCGTTGAAGAACCCCCGCTGTCGCCAGGCACGCGTCTTTCGCACGATCTCTGCGTTGCGAAAGCTTGCCCTAGCCGGCTAGGGCTGCGCTTCCACGCCTTGATCTCGTACGAAATCCACGCACCTGGCTCCGCGGGGGTTCTTCAACGGGCTGCTAGCCTATCGAGCTGCCCCCCTCTGTGAGACCTTGCGGCGTCGTCGTGGAGATCGAGGGGGGCCGAGTCGTCCGTGTGAGCGGCGACCAGGACGATCCCTTTAGCCAAGGCTTTATTTGCCCCAAGGGATCCGCCCTCGCTGGGCTGCACCACGATCCCGATCGCCGGCCGCTCCGGCGCCGAAATGGGGAGCTCGAGGAAGTGAGCTGGCAGAAGGCCTGTTCCAGTCGGCCGAAATGCCCGAGCAGGATCTTCGCGAATCACCCGCCGGAAGGCTCGAAGCCGAGCTCCCGAAGAATCTCATCTGTGTGTTGCCCGAGCGTCGGTGCGGGACGCTCGATGCCTGCCGGCGTCCGGTCGAAGCGCGCTGCTGGGCGGGGTTGTCGGATCCGGCCGGCGACCGGGTGATCGCTTTCCTCGAGCAGCTCGTTGGCGAAAACCTGGGGATGTCTGATCACTTCTGAAAGCGGTAGGATCGGCGCGCACGGAACCTGTTCGTCGTCCAGGCGTTTCATCCATTCTTGGGTCGTGCGCGTCCTGAGCACGTCGGCGGTCTGGTCGAGTCGTTCCTTCGCGTAGGCCACGCGTCCACCCGCCGTCTTGAAACGCTCGTCGTCGAGCCATTCGGGATGCTCGAGAGCGCGGGCCAGTCCTTGCCACTCGGAATCCGAGACGGCCCCCGCGGTCATCCAGCCATCTGCGGATTCGTAGACCAGATCCTGGGCGAGGGCGCTGCGCGGGGCATCGACTTCTTCACCCACGAAAGTTTGACCCGCAAAACCCTCGGGCCAGGCCAGCGCGATCATCGCATCGAGCATCGAGAGTCGAACGTGCTGACCCTCACCCGTGCGTTCGCGGGCCAGCAGTGCCGCCGTGATCGCCTGGGCGGCCGTGATCGCCGTAACCTTGTCGGGCACGACCAGTCGCATCATGCGCGGACGTCCGAGCCCGCGATCCCCCTGGATCGTCGCGAGTCCGGAGAGCGCCTGGATCAGTGGATCATAGACGCGCTTACCCGCGTAGGGCCCCGTTTCTCCAAAGCCCGAAATCGAAACATAGATGAGATTGGGCCGCAGCGGCCGCATCGCCTCTTCGCCGATGCCCATCCGCCGAGCGACACCGGGTCGGAAGTTCTGGACTAGCACGTCGGCCGTCTCGACGAGTGCCTCGAAGGCCCTTCGGTCGTCAGCCGCCTTGAGATCGAGCACGATCGAGCGCTTGTTGCGGTTGGTGGATGCGAAGGTGGCGGTGATGCCCTCGCGCGGCGTGCCGAGATGGCGGACGAGGTCGCCCAGCCCGGGCGCCTCGACCTTGATGACATCGGCGCCCTGATCGCCGAGCAGCCCCGTCGCCATGGGCCCCGAGATCATCGTGGTCAGATCGACGACGCGATAGCCAGACAGGGGGCCGGGCATGGCTGGGACTCCAGGGTGGCGGGCTCTCGGAGGCTAGCAGCCCGTTGAAGAACCCCCGCGGAGCCACGCGTGCCTGGCACAGCGTGGGTTCATCAACCGGCTGCTCGCAGCCCCGGAGGAGCCAGATTCTTCGCGGGGCGGTATTCTGGAACCATGAGTCGATCCCCCGCCCCTGCCCCGGAAGAACGCCCGCCATTGCCCTCGGGCCTCGTGGCCTTCGTCAAGCGCGACTGTCCGACTTGCGTTGTGGTCGTGCCGGTCCTCGAGGCGATCGCCGAGAAGGTTCCACTCACGATCTATACGCAGGATGATCCGGCCTTTCCGGAGGGACTGCCTACCGAGGACGACACGGATCTGCGCATCTCCTGGCATCACGAGATCGAAGCGGTGCCGACGCTCGTGCGGGTCGAATCGGGTCGAGAGGTCGAGCGGTCGTTGGGTTGGCATCGCGGTGAATGGGAGTCGCTCTCCGGAGTGAAGGGCCTCGGGCCCGATCTGCCCGAGCTTCGCCCCGGCTGTGGCTCGCTCTCGGTCGATCCTTCCCGAGCTCTGCAGTTGGCGGTCCGTTTCAGCTCGTCGAAGCTGTCGTCGCGTCGCGTCGAGATCGCGACCCTCGAGGACGAGGTTGAGGCCTTCTTCGATCGAGGCTGGACAGATGGTTTGCCGATCGTTCCACCGACGCAGGCGCGCGTGCTCGCGATGCTCGAGGGGACGTCGCGGTCGCCCGACGAGATCGTGGCAGTCGTTCCCCCGGATCTCGTACCCTGCACGGTCGAGAAGGTCGCGATCAACACGGTGATGGCGGGCTGCAAGTCGGAGTATCTGCCCGTCGTGTTGGCGGCGGTCGAAGCGGCGTGCACCGATGCATTCAACATCCACGGCCTGCTGGCGACGACGATGTCAGTCGGGCCCGTGTTGATCGTGAACGGTCCAATTCGGGGCCGAATCGGCATGAACTCGGGAAAGAATGTATTCGGTCAGGGCAATCGTGCGAATAGCACGATCGGCCGCGCACTTGGGCTGGTGATCCGTAATGTCGGGGGCGGTCGGCCGGGTGAAGTCGATCGCGCGGCTCTCGGCAATCCCGGCAAGCTCAGCTTCTGCTTTTCCGAGGACGAGGAGGGCTCGCCGTGGACGCCGCTCTCGACGGATTTCGGGTTCGAGGCCGGAACCGATACCGTGACACTCTTCCCGGGTGAGGGCCCGCGCACGATCGTCGACCAGATCGCGAGGGAGCCGGTCGCGCTCGCCCATTCCTTCGCCGCCGGCCTGAGGACCATGTACTCCCCCAAGATGGTGATGGCGATGGACGTGGTGCTCGCCGTTTCGCCCGAACATGCTCGGGTCTTTCGCGAGGCCGGTTGGTCGAAGGACGATCTGAAGACCAGGCTCCACGAGCTGACGCTGATTCCCGGAGCCGAACTACTTCGCGGCGCGGGGGGCATCGCCGAGGGCTTGCCCGATTCGGTCGAGGACCAGACCATTCCGAAGTTTCGGCCAGGTGGAATTCACATCGTGCACTGCGGTGGCGGGGCAGGACTCTTCTCTGCGATCATCCCAGGATGGTTGAGCGGCGAGAAGGGCAGCCAGACCGTCGCATGGGAGATTCGATCATGACGACTCTGCTCGATCCGACCAGTGAGAGGGCGCCGGCAGCGCGACCGCGGTCCCAGCGCCTCGCGTCTCTCGAGGGCCGGGCGGTGGGTCTGCTCGACATCTCCAAGACGCGTGGCGACATCTTTCTCGATCGGCTCGAGAGTCGGCTCATCGAGCGCGGTGCCCGCGTGATCCGGTACGCGAAGCCCACCTTTACCAAGCCCGCACCCATCGACCTTCGACACGAGATCGCCGAGCAGTGCGATGCCGTCGTCGAAGCGCTCGCCGATTGAGGCAGCTGCACGTCGTGCAGTGTGTGCGACACGTCTGAGCTCGAATTGAAGGGCGTTCCTTGCGTCATGGTCGCGTCGTCTGAGTTCGAGGATGCGGCCGAGATTCAGGGCAAGGCCTTCGGTTTCACACCGACTGCTGTCTACGTCCGCCACCCTATCCAAGACCGAACAGATGCTGAAATGGTCGAAATTGCCGACGATTCTGTCGAGGCCATCGTGGCTGGGCTGGTTGCGGCGAAGTAGACATCGGAAGTAGGCATCCAGACCCCCCATCGGTGGCTGAAGACCGCGCGATCGCTCGCTCGCGCCTCGGAGTGTCTCGCTCCCCGGGAACCCACCCTCTTGTGCGCTCCGACGTGCCAGGACCCGGCTCGAGATTTTCGTCCGACCAGCGAATCGGAGCAGTGGGTTGGAAGCCGCTCGTCTCTCGATGCCCTGCTGCCGGCGCGTCGCCTAGCAGCTGCGAGCAACCTGCCTGCCCGGTGCACAACGACCTACCACGGACGTGTTTCCATGACGTTCTTCCTCAATCTTGCAAAGCGTGGGGACGAAGCAACGGAAAAGTAGGTAGGCACCCCCAATGTCCGATTCTGTACATCGTCCACGTCACACCCTTCTGTCCCACGGGTCATGGTTCCTGTCGCTGCTCGCCACACTGATCATTCCCCTGGTCGGCATGGTCGCAGGCGCGCAGGAAACATCCAAAGGAGCGATCCAGAGCCTCGACGAGCAGGTTCAAGAGATCAAGACCGACATTCTTGCGATCGCGGCGGAACTCAACAACCTGGAGGAAAAGCTCCTCTACCCCTCCAACAGCCAGCTCGCCATCTTCGTTTCACTCGAAGAAGGAGATTCCCTCGGGCTCGACTCCGTGCAGGTCTCGATCGACGGCGAGCTCGTCGCCCAGCATCTCTACAGCTTCAAAGAGCTCCAGGCCCTCCGCAAGGGCGGCGTACAGCGCATCTATACCGGCAATGTCCGAACGGGCGAGCACCAGCTGGAAGTCTCGATCGCGGCAAGGACCGCGGGCGGCAAGGACATAGGCCACCGCCAGGGCTTCGTCTTCAGCAAGGAAGTGGACCCGAAGCTCGTCGGGATCACCCTCGCCAGCGGGACGATGGGAGAAGCGATGATCGCGGTCGGGGGCTGGTAGCGTGACCTTTCGACGGGCCCGGTTCATCGGATTGTTCGCGATCGCCTTGCTGGCTTCGCGCTCGAGCTTCGCAGGCAAGCTCAAGGATCCGTATTTCGGAGAGGCGCTCTACTACGCCTATCAGGGTCGCTATTTCGAGGCATTGCAGCGTCTCGATGTCGAGATCACACAGCACTACGGAGTCGACGAACGAGATCTGGACTCCCTGGTCCACCACATCGATCACGCGGAGTTCTCCGTCGGCGATTTCGAGCTGCACTATCGGATGCACCTCCGTGCCGGGCGGGCGATCCGAGCTGTGCTCGAAGCCGACATCGACGAGCAGGCGCGAGCCAAGGCGGCCTTCCGGCTGGCCCGAATCCATCTCCAGAAGGGACAAGCCGATGAGGCCGCAGGCGTGCTCGCCAACATGGCCGCTCCGATCCCATCGGAGATCCGGGAAGAAGTCGAGTTCCTGCGCGCGAATGTCATGCTGGCCCTCGACCACCCCTCGGACGCGGTGGACATCCTGCGACGCTTGCAGGGCTCGAAGGAGTTCAACGGTTTCTCGGACTACAATCTGGGCATCGCTCTGCTCGAAGACGGCCGAACGAAGGAAGCGGTTCTCCAGCTCGACCGGGCCGGCCGCGTGAGCGCCGGTGATCCCGAGACTCTGGCCATTCGCGACAAGTCGAACCTGGTCCTCGGGACTCTGCTGTTCGAGAGCTCGGACTTTTCGCGCGCTCAGGAATTGCTGGAGAGGGTCCGGCTCGAAGGGCCCTTTTCGAATCAAGCACTGCTGCGGGCTGGCCGGGCCGATGCCTCCGAGCAGAAGTTCGCTCGGGCGCTCGTGCCCTGGTCGATCCTGGCGAAACGCGACGCCACGGATTCCGCTGTCCAGGAGGCCATGCTGGCGCTGCCCTACGCGTACAGCAAGCTCGACGTCCACGGACGCGCCGCCGTCCTCTACGAGCGTGCGGTGAGCGCTTTCGGGAGCGAGCTCGTGCGCCTCGATTCATCGCTCGACAGCATCGACGAGGGCGCGTTCCTCGAGGCGCTCGTGCGAGAGGAGATCCGTCAGGACAAGGACTGGGTGGTGCGTCTGCGCAATCTTCCGGATGCCCCGGAAACCTTCTATCTGTTGAGCCTGATGGCGTCGCACGACTTCCAGACAGCGCTCCAGAACTATCTCGATCTGACGGACCTGAAACGAAATCTCATCACCTGGCAGGGCAACCTCGACGCCTTCCAGGACCTGATCGGACTGCGTCGCGAATACTACGAGCCGCGCCTGCCCGGTCTCGACCGCGACTTTCGAAAGCTCGATGCACAGATGAGGCTCCGGCTCGAGCAGCGCAAGCACGTGACCGAGCGGCTCGAGAAGATGCTGATCTCGCCTGCGCCCAACCTCCTCGCCACTTCCGACGAAGCCCGATCGAAGGCCAGACTCGAAGAGCTCGAGCTTCGACTCGGTGAGTCCACATCCTCGCCGGCCGACACGGCTCTGCGGGCGCGGATCGCGCGACTCAAGGGGGCGCTTACCTGGAGCATCGAGACGAACTACCACGAACGCCTCACCAAGGCGCACTACCACCTTCGACAGCTTCATGCGGACGTGGAAACGCTCACGGCACATTACGGCTCCTTCGTTCGCACACGTCAGGCTGCGACGCATAGCTACGTGGGCTACGAATCGCCGATCGAGAGCCTGAGGCGCCGCGTCCGCAGTGCGCTGGCGCGTCTGGGCGATCTTCAGGCGCGCCAGGGGCGCATGCTCGAGGCTGTGGCCACGAGGGAGCTCAAACTTCGTCGGGTGCGTCTCGAGGCCTATCAGAACCAGGCCCGATTTGCATTCGCAGATAGCTACGACCGCGCCGTCAAGGCTCAGGCTCGCTGAGGCGGCGGATCACCATGGGCACAGCATCGATTGCACTCCTGCTCTCCCTCTGCCTTCTGACCGCCTGCGCGCGGAGTCCGGACAGTCGGACCCTCGCGGAGCTGCGCAAGGTCGAGCCCGATCTCGCCGAGATGCAGATCGACGACGGCATCGAGCGGGCCATGGTCGGCTATCGAAAATTCCTGGCGGAGGCCCCCAGATCGACCTTGACCCCAGAGGCGATGCGTCGATTGGCAGATCTCCAGCTCGAAAAGAAATTCGGGCTCCTCAGCCAGCCAGACCGCGGTGAGCGACCTGTGCCCGAGATCGCCCAGACATCGGCTGAGCACAGCGCCCCGGCGTCCCTGGCGGACGCCTCGCGCTCGATCGATGCTCAGCGGGATCTCGAGCGTCGGGCGACCGGGGACGGATCCGTTGCGTATGCCGGTGCTGCCCAGGACCTCGAGCTCCCCGGTGGTCATACGGAACCCTCGGCCGGGCCGCTCGAGGCCATCGAGCTCTACGACCAGATTCTCGAGGCCTATCCAGACTATCCGAACAACGACCGGGTCCTCTACCAGAAAGCCCGGGCATACGACGAGCTGGGTCGCAACGACGAGGCCATTGCGGTCACGGCCATCCTGGTTTCGAAATACCCCGAATCGGCGCATATCGACGAGGTCCAGTTCAGGAGAGCCGAGTACTTCTTCACTCGAAAGAAGTATCTCGAAGCCGAAGAGGCCTACGGCGCCATCGTGGCTCGTGGTTCTGGGTCCGAGTCCGAGTACTACGAGTTCGCGCTCTACAAGCTCGGCTGGACTCTCTACAAGCAGATGCTTCTCGAAGAGGCCCTCGAGCGCTACATCACCCTGCTGGACTACAAGGTCTCGCTCGCCTACGACTTCGATCAAACCGAAGACGACGCGGAGCGGAGCCGTATCGCGGACACCTATCGCGTCATCAGCCTCTGCTTCTCGGATCTCGGCGGGACCGAGTCTGTCGGACAGTTCTTCAGCGCCGTCGGCCCTCGAAGCTACGAACATCGCATCTATCGGAAACTGGGCGAGTTCTATCTCGAGAAGCTTCGCTACGCCGATGCCGCATCGGCCTACGAAGCATTCGTTGACCTCTACCCATACCACGACGTCTCGCCGCACTTCAGCATGCGCGTCGTCGAGATCTACGAGGCTGGCGATTTCCCGATGCTCGTCCTCGAGGCCAAGAAGGCCTTCGCCGCCGACTACGGGCTGCAATCGGAATATTGGACCCATTTCGAGATCGGCGAGTCGCCGGAGGTGGTCTCACACCTCAAGCAGAATCTGAAGGACCTGGCGAATCACTATCACGCGCTCTACCAGAGCGAGGAGCGCCTCGAGGACAAGCCGGCTCATTTTTCGGAGGGAACTCGATGGTACCGCGCCTACCTCGCCTCCTTCTCCTCGGATTCCGAAGCCCCGGCGATCCACTACCAGCTCGCGGATCTCTACCTGGAGAACCAGGACTTTGGCGTGGCGGCGTTGGAATACGAGCAAATCGCCTACGAATATCCCGGGCACGCCAAGGCGAGCTCCGCTGGCTATGCCGCCGTCTTCGCACACCGCCAGCATCAAAAGTCCGTCGCCGAGCACGAGATCGAAACCGTTCGTCTTCAGGCCGTCGCCAGTACGCTCAGATTCGTCGACCACTTTCCCGATCACGAGCACGCTGCGACCGTACTGGCGGCCGCGACCGAAGATCTCTATGCCCTGCAGGATTTCGAAAACGCCATTGCCAATGGACAGCGCCTGATTCGCGAGTATCCCGACGCGGATCCCGCCATCGTCCGAGCGGCGTGGAACGTCGTCGCGCATTCTTCCTTCGATACCCTCGACTTCGAGCAGGCCGAAGCGGCGTATTCGCGGGTTCTCGAAATGACGTCCTCCGAGGACGACGCCCGTCGAAGCGTCGTCGACAATCTTGCCGCCGCCATCTACAAGCAAGGCGAGAACGCCAATCAGGCCGACGACTACCGAGCCGCAGCAGAACACTTTCTGCGGATCGCGCAGCTCGCCCCTGGATCGACGATTCGCCCGAACGCGGAATACGACGCTGGTACGGCTCTCATCCAACTCGAAGACTGGAGCGCCGCCGCCCAGGTATTCGAGTCCTTCCGAGAGAGCTTTCCGGACCACGAGCTGAGCGGCGAGGCCACGCGGCAGATTGCCTTCGTCTATCTAGAAGACGGCAACCCGGCCCGAGCGGCGCAGGAGTACGAGCGTGTCGCAGCCGAAGCGATTGAGCCCGAGTTGCGGAGAGAAGCCCTGCTCGTCGCCGGCGGTCTATACGAAGAGGCCCAGCTCACGGACCGCGCGCTCGGAGTCTATCGCGAGTATGTGAGCGTCTTTGCCGCTCCGATCGAGCCTGCCGTCGTCACGCGATTCAAGATGGCTGAGATCTACAAGGACCGCGGCGACCGGGCGAAGCAGGAAGCCGAATTGAGCCGGATCATCGCAATCGATGCCGCCGCGGGCGCCGAACGAAGCGACGTGATCCGCGTGACCGCCGCGAGGTCTGCGCTGATCTTGACCGAGAAGCTCTTTCGCAGCTTCGACGAGGTCGAGCTGAGCCAGCCCTTCGAAGCCAACCTCCAGAAGAAGCAGAGGCGCATGGACATCGCTCTCGCGGGATTCGAGAAGCTCATCGACTACGAGGTGGGCGAAGTCACGTCGGCTGCCACCTTCTACATGGCTGAAGTATTCGGCGACTTCAGTCGCTCTCTTCTCGAGTCGGAGCGCCCCGGCGACCTCACGGGCACGGACCTTCAGGACTATGAAATGGTTCTGGAAGAGGAAGCCTATCCCTTCGAGGAGCGTGCCATCGAGGTCCACGAGAAGAACCTCGAGCTCATGGCGGATGGCGTCTTCAGCGAATGGATCGAGAAGAGCCTGGCCGAGCTCGCCATCGTGATGCCCGGCCGATACGCCAAGTTCGAATCCAGCAGCGGCCTGATCGAGTCGATCGACAGCTACGCCTATCGCACTCCGAGCTCCGAGGCGAGGCCCGAGCTCGAGAAGACAGCCGAGCAGATCATGGCGAGCCGGACGAGCGATTCGGACGAGGCGTCTTCCGGAGAGGCCGCGCTCGAAACGATCCCGGAGAACGTCGAGGCCCCGGCCGACATGACGCCGGCACAAGGCTCCCCACCCGCGGCACCAGACCCGGCCGCCGACGCTGGCCCCGCCGCCACGCCCGACCCTGGAGAGCCGGCCTCAGCAGACGAACCGACGCCGGGTGAAACCATCGACGAGGAGGTGGAGCATGCCGCGATCGACTGAGTGGGCAGCGCCCAAGAGATGGCAGGTCGGAGTACTCCGATTCTCCCTCCTCCTGTCGCTCGCGCTCTCGACCTGGGGATGCGCCCCGGTGGGTTCGCAGCGCCCCGCCCCGACGGAGAGCCGGACGAAGGACGGCTTCGTCATCAGCGAGACGGCTCGAGTGGGCCTCGGTGTCCGTGCCGACTTCGACCGGGCGATGCGGGCGCTCGGGAAGGAGGACTACGAGAAGGCGATCGAGGCCCTGGTGGAGGTCGTCGAGGCCGCCCCCTATCTCGCGTCCGCGCAGATCAACCTGGGGATCGCCTACGGGCGGACCGGCAACTTGGAGGCAGCGGAAGCGAGTCTTCTCGCCGCACTCGAAGCGAATTCCCGGCATCCAGTTGCGCATAACGAGCTCGCGATGGTCTATCGCCGTACCGGTCGATTCAACGCTGCGCGCGAAAGCTACGAAGCTGCGCTCGACATTCATCCTAGATTCCACTTTGCCCATCGAAATCTCGGCATTCTCTGCGATCTCTACCTCTCGGATCTGAATTGTGCTCTCGAACACTACCGGGAGTACATCAAAGCCGTCCCCGACGATGAGATGGCGAAGATCTGGGTGGCCGATCTGCGAAATCGAATCGGGCAATAGGAGGACCCCTTCATGATCCGCACATTCATATTTAGCCTCGCTCTACTACTCCTGCCCGTCTACGCGATAGCCGATAAGAATCAAGAGGAGAGTGACAAGCTCGTGTCCGGCATGTCGATCGTTGGCAACGACGAGGCACCCAAGGCGCTCGTCATCGTGCCCTGGAAGAGCTCGGACCTCGGTGACACGTTGGACGTCTCGAAGTTGATGGACAACGGCCGCCAGCCGGTCGACCGCGAAGTCTTCGGAAGGGCTCTCGGCTACTACGAGATCCGGAAAGGCTCCAGAAAGTAGACGCAATTCACGGCTCTCCAGACTCACCAGCGGTTGGGCCCTCTCATTCAGCTGGTTTCAAGACGCCCAGCGTTCGGGCGCAGGAGGTTATTCCTTATGGACTTCATCTATTCGATCGTGGGCTTCTTCGTGACGGGCGGCCCGTTCATGTACCCGATCCTCATCGTATTTGCCGTCGGGGCTGCAATCGCCGTCGAGCGCTACATCACCCTGACGATAGTCACGACCAAGAATCAGAGCCTCTGGACGAAGGTCCAGCCCGCGCTCGTCGAAGGCGACTTCGAAAGGGCACGGGAGATGACTAACGAGGACGACTCTACGATTTCGAGACTCCTCAGCATGGGTCTCGACCGGCAGGGTGCCGTCCGCCGTCGAGAGGACGTCGAAATCGCGATGGAAGAGAGCATGATGGAGATCATTCCGCAGCTCGAGAAGCGGACTCCCTACGTGGCTCTGGCTTCGAACATTGCGACCCTGCTCGGACTTCTGGGGACGATCATGGGCCTCATCGAGGCATTCACCGCGGTGGCCAATGCGAATCCCGCGGAGAAGGCGGACCTGCTCTCGGCAAGCATTTCGGTCGCGATGAACACCACCGCCTTCGGCCTGATCGTGGCCATTCCCCTGCTCGTGACCAACACAGTCTTGATGGCCAAGACGAGCGAAATCATCGATAGCCTCGAGATGGCTTCGGTCAAGGCGCTGAACGTGATCTCGTCGAATGCCAAGCGGCGCCTCGAGGCCTGATCAGCATGGCACGGCAGCATCATTACAGACGCCGGACGAGGCAGCAATCGGCCGATCTGGACATGACCACCTTTCTGAATCTGATGGTGGTGCTCGTGCCCTTCCTGCTGATCACGGCCGTCTTCTCCCGGATCACGATCGTAGAGCTCAATCTGCCCAGCGCGAGAGGCAGCGCCGCCGCGGAGGAGCCGACCTTACGGATCGAGGTCATCGTGCGCGAGCTGGGTCTCGAGATCTCGAACGGAACGTCTGTCATCGCCTCGATCCCCAAGGTCGAAGGCGAATACGACCTGGCCACGCTGTCCGAGATGGTGATGACGCTCAAGAGAGAGAATCCGGACTCGAACGACGCTTCGGTTCTGCTCGAGCCGAACATCGAATACGACTATCTGATCCAGGTCATGGACGTGGTCCGCAGCGCTGCCCTGCCGAGAGAAGACGAGAACGCTGATCAGGAAGATCAGCTCATGCGCATCGCTCTGTTCACGAACATTTCGATCGGAGACGCGCCGTGAAGAGATCCCGAAGAATCAAGCGCATGTCGCGGAATCGGATGATCGTCCCGAAGATGAACCTGACATCCCTGATGGACGTCTTCACGATCCTGGTGTTCTTCCTGCTGGTCAATTCGGCGACGACCGAGGTCCTGGAGACGCCCCAGAATATCACGCTGCCGGCCTCCGTGATCGAGGACAAGCCGCGCGAGACGGTCGTGATCTTCGTCAGTCCGAAGGACGTCACCGTACAGGGCGAGTTCGTCGTGGAAACCGCCGCGATCCTGGAGTCGGACAGCCAGAATATTCGCCCGATCGCAGTGCGCCTGGCCGAGCTCAGCCAGAGCGTCATCGGACTGAGCACACAGACGATCGCGGACAGCCAGGAAGTCACGATCCTTGCGGACCGTAGTATTCCCTTCAGTGTCGTCAAGCGGATCATGTCGACCTGCACGGTCGAGGGGTATGTGCGGATTTCCCTCGCCGTCCTGCAGAAGGCTCCCGAAGCCGCTCTCGCGAAGATTTGATGTGATCTTGTGTACGAACTAGCAGACAACGGCGAAGCGGCGCTCCGAGAGGAGCTCCGGACTACGCGCGAGAAGCTCGCCCGGCTCGTCGGAGATCTGTGTATCGTCGAGAGCGAGCTCGAGAAGCTTGCGAACGAACAACCGCAGTATCGTTTGCTGCGAGACGTCTGCACCCGCCTCGACGAGCTCGAAGAGCTCGGCGGCTCCGAGCTCTTCTGGGGAGCCCGAGAAGGGGGCGGAGACGGCTCGGATCAGATGCGACGGGTGCGCGCGCGGGTCGATGAGTTCGACAAACGGCTGGCAGGGATCGAAGAACGTCGCCAGTCGATAGTGGACGAGATCCAGATCAATGAAGACGGTGCCGACCTGATCGCAGGCGACATCCTCGAGGCCGAGCGACTCGAAGAGGTCCGAAAGCTCGAGTGGGAGATCGAGCGAGAGGACGCGGAGTTCTCCATTCGGGCCTCCATCATGCCCTGGGCTCGAGGAGGCGAAGACGATCAGCGCTTCCGAAAAGCGCTCGCGATATCGATTCTCCTGAGCCTCGCCTTCGGACTTCTGCTGCCGCTCGTGGACCTGCCGATCCCCGACCGATGGGAGGTTCTCGAAGAGCAGGAGCGTCTGACTCGTCTGATCCGGGAGGAGCTGCCGCCGCCGCCGCCCGTCGTCGTGGCAGAGCCCCTGCCTGTGCGGGAGGAAGAGCCGGTACCGACCGAGGAAGCACCGATCGTGGCGGAGCAGAAGGCGCCCGAACCCTCTCCCGGCCCGGTGCCAAAGAAGCCGGATCCGGCTCCGGCGGGGATCCTCGCGTTCCGAGAGAAATTCTCGGGCCTGGCGAGAAACAGCCCAACGGATCGACTGGGCGCGAATGCGCGCATCACGAGTACGGGTGGGGGCTCCGGGCCGCCCGAGCGATCCCTGGTGACGACCCAGGCCGCGGGCTCCAGTGGCGGCATCAATCTCTCCGCGCTCAGCCGCGACGTCGGAGACGGTAGCGGCCGCGAGATGGGGGGCGTCGCGGTCGTACAGGCAACGAGTTCGATCGGAAGCGGCGGGGGTTCGAACCGGCCCCTTTCAGGCGGAGCTGGCCTGGCGCGTACCGACGAAGAGATCCAGATCGTCTTCGACCGACACAAGGCCGCCTTGTATCGGCTCTACAACCGAGAGCTCCGCCGGAACCCGACCTTGAAGGGCCAGATCGTGCTGCGCATGACCATCGAGGCGGACGGAAGTGTTTCCCTGTGCGAGCTGAAGTCGACGAACATGAAGTCGAAGACGCTCTCCGCAAAGCTGATCGAACGTGTGAAGACCTTCGATTTCGGCGCTAAGGAGGGCATCCCTGCGATCACGATCATATATCCGATCGACTTCTTGCCGGCTGCTTGAGCACGGAATTCATACGAGCTGCACTGATGTGAAGCGGCGCGCTGAGATGATTCGACTTCTGGCCGATAAGTAGAACTTCGGCCGAGAGCATGATCAGGAGAATTTGCAGAAGCCAATCGTGATCTTCACATAGCGAGCCAGAGCTCGCACAGATTCAGACAAGGGCAAAACCACCGAGAGGTGGTGACGCAAAGTCACCGGTCTAAGGAGCATCGAGCTCCCAGACAGCGGGACCGCCGGAATCCAGTCCGACGGTCGGACGGCCACGGTCCCCTTCTCGAGAGTGTCTTGAGGACAAGTCACTCAACGGGTGGATCGAGGCAGGAATGATCTTCAGGGATCGAGGCAATTCGAGAGCAAGGCTCGGCGCGATCAGGATCGTGCTCGGGCTGATCCTCGCCTCGATTCTGCCGATCGCCTCCGCTCACGCCCAGGCCGTGCCGCCGAGTTGCCCGGCCTTCCTGGGAAGCGCGGACCTGATTGATCACGACTTCAGGGTCAGCTTCTGTGAGCTCTGCGACATCGGTACGGTCGAGATCGAGGTCGAGAACCCCTTCGATACCACCGAAAACATCGACTTCGCGGATCTGATCATCACGGAAGATCTGCTGGCCTCGGGGCTCACCTACGTCCCGAATTCCACGAGCTTCTCCGGCCGCAACATCAGCGTCCCAGCCAACTTCGAGCCGGCCGTGGGAGGCGCCAACGGGTCGGTCCTCACGTGGGACCTCACGGCCAGCGGACTCGTCATGGATGCGCGAGACGGAGGAGGCCTCAATCGCGCGAGGCTGGTTCTCCAATTCGATGTGGAGCGCGACGCTCCCCTCACCGAAGAGGGACTGATCTCCGCCAACCGGACGATCGACGCCGACCTCGAGATCGAGCCGAGCTGTGCGCCGGGCGAGACCTTCACAACGTCGACGGGGCCCGGCACCCTGCCTCTTCGAGAACCCGTACCCGTCATCACCAAGCTGGGTCGAAACGTCGACGCGGGACAGGGCGCCGGCGGCTATTCGGACCCGGTCTACGGCCACGAAGGCGATGATGTCATCTGGCGTGTCCAAGTCCGCAACACCGGGGACGCCCCCCTCCAGGATCTCATCTTCAGCGATTCCTTCACGCCGGGCAATTTCGAAATCAACTACATGTGCGACAACGAGGCAGAAGCGTCTACGTTGGCGAACACCGGAGCCCCGGGCGGATGCGTCTCTCTCGGGGCGACGACGAGTGTCATCGGTCTGGACGTCGCGGCAACCTTCGGTGGCGGCGCGAACCCCTATATCGTCGCGCCGGCCGGGGGCAGCGGCTTCTACTATTTCGTCGGCGTCATCACCGATTCCTGCTCGAACGAGACCAACGCGATATTCGACGTCGAGTGGGGCTGTCAGGCGGATGCGCCCGCCGGGGGTATCTCGGCGACCTCCAACAACGTGACGGCTGGCGACGATGCCCTGCTCAACACCCTCTCCGTTCAGGCTGGAGTCGACGTCGACGTCGATCTCTCGGGCGTCGATCTGGCCCAGCCGATGGGCGCGACGGGCACGCTGACCATCACGATCCGCAACAACAGCGGCGGGACGATCAAGGGCGCCCCGACGGGCCTGCCCGTACAGAACCTGCTGCCCGCCGCGTACGTCGTCGATACGACCTTCGCGCCGACAATCTCGACGGCGCCGGCCTACGGTGCCGCCTATCCGGGTATGATCGATACGCTCACGTGGACGAACCCGGCGGCGAACACCTTCCCGCTGACGACGACGGATCCCGTCCTGCCGCTCTCGAACACCGACCTCGACTTCCTGCTCACGAGCAGCGTGCCGCACCCCGAATTTCCAGTCGATCACATCAACATGATCCGGCATGGCGACGTCGTCACGATCACGGTCCGGACCGTGCTGATCGATCCGACGTACTACGACTACGTGGCAAATCTCGACGTGCGCACGGAGGCTCCCAGTAGCAGCCCGGCTGGCACGGACCCGACTGCGAGCTTCCCGATCAGCAACCGGACCGAGATCGACTACGAGGAGTTCTGTAGCGCAACCTCACACAACATCGTCGTGAACGAGAACGACACGGCGCGTCCCGAGGATCTGGACATCGATATCACGGGCGCCGAACTCCTCTTCATCCTCACGAGTACAGGCGACCCGCTCCCGCTCAGCGTTGCCCTGACGAACAACGGTGGGCACGATGCCGACGACTACGCGGCCTACGTGAGCTTCGGCGAGGGAATGGTCGTCCAGACGGCGCCCGGAGGCTGTAGTCCCACCACGAACCCGCCTGCGAGGCCCGTCTGGCTGGATCCCGTCACGATTCCCGCGACGGCGTCGGTCTACGTGTGCGATCGCGGGGTACTCGATCCCGGCGAGACCGATGTCTTCGATTTCGAGGTCGTGAAGAACACGGCCGCATCCTTCGAGGACGATCTCACGTTCCGCGCGGACGTGATCGGCGAGATTACCCTGTCCGACGGGACGCCCCTCTGGTTCCCGACCCCGACGCCGCGCGCGGATGGGGTCTTGCCGCGAGCCAACGACTACTCGGTCGACGCGATCTGGGCGCGCGTCATCGGGTACGACCTCTTCAAAAGCCAGCTGGGCCTGTGTTCCGAGAACAACGTGCCCCCGAACAATCCCGACGACGAGGTCCAGATCGGTGAGGAGTGCAGCTTTCACGTGGAGTCGGGTGGTTGGTTCGGATTCGAAACCCCGGGCTTCACCTACATTGCCGTCCAGAACATCCAGGTTGTCGACGAGAATCCCAATGGCCAGGGCTATATCTCGTCGACGGATCCCGTTCCCATCAGCACGTCGGCCATTCTCGGTATCTCGTTCAACCCCCCGCCTGCGCCTCTGGACGAGGATTTCTTCGACTGGACCTTCAACACGAATCCGGTGACCGAGCGCATCACCGAGAAGGATCACTGGTTCCGCGTCGACTTCACCACTCGTTTGTTCAACGACCCCGTCGATTCGAGTGCGCCACCGAACGAGCATGCGCAACAAAGCAGCAACGTCCTGACGTCGACCTTCGACGCCATCTTCTTCAACCAGTCGACCAGTCTGGAAGAGCTCTACAACCTCGGCCCCAACACGATCGGCTTCCCCCGCGAAGTCCACCGCCGAGTCGACCTGACACTGACCGAGCCCAATCTGGGCGTGACCAAGGAGGTCTGCAACGAGACCCGAAACGGATTGGGCGCGGCGTGCAGCAACTTCCTGCCCCTGGTCGACGACGGTGACGCCTTCGACACCTACGTCTTCCGCGTGACGGTCGAGAACGAAGCCAGCAACGGCGGCGTCGACCGCGCGCCCGCCTACGACGTCACCGTCACGAGCGTGACGGATCCGAGCGATCAGCTCTTCGTCGACCTCCTGACCGGGGACAACATCGACAATGACGGGGACAGCTTCGTCGACGGCGGTGACGGCGCCGGTGAGGGCACGATCACCGATAATACACTCGAGAACGGGATTCCGGCCGAGGTCATCGCCTCGTATACGCATAGCGACGCACTGCGGCGAATCGATCCCGGCGACAGCGTCGTCCTCTACTATCGCGTGGATCCGGACGATGACGTCGCGCCGCTACAGCAGCTCGTCGGCTCCGCAACCGCATCCTACGACAGCCTCGATGGTGCCTCGGGATCGCAGAGTAATCCGCTGGGCGCGAACGGCGAGCTGGCCGGTGCACGCCAATACGTTTCAGCGCCCGGCCAGGCCACGATCCAGATCATCCCCGTCCAAGTCAGCCCCAAACAGGTTCTACGGGTCTCGAATTCGCCGCTCGTTCTGCCCATCAACCCGCAGCCCGTCTCGATCGGGGAGGAAGTCGAGTTCCAGCTCGAGGCACTCATCCCCGTGGCACAGCTGCGCAATTTCACGATCCGCGACGAGCTGCCCGTCGGGCTGAGCTGCATCGACGCGCCCGTCGTGAACCTCGATGCCCCGCCCTACGACGCCGCGGGCTTCGTGCCCGGTGGATCGTTCACACCCACCTGCACCGATACGGACGTATCCTGGGATTTCGGCAATCAGACCGTGACGATCTCGAACCGCGTCGATCGGCGCTTCGATTTCGAGATCCAGTTCATCGCTCGCGTGGACAACATCGCCGCCAGCCGGGACGGGGTCCTGATCCGAAACGGCGGCGCTTCGACCGTGACCGAAGTCCGCTACATCGATGAAGTCGGTACCCAGATCGTTCTGCCGATCGGCGAGGCCGCGCTCGTCGTACAGGAGCCGCTCCTCGATCTCACGAAGACCTTCTCCGTCCTGGCAGTCGACGCGGGCGATATCCCCCGTGTCACGGTCACGGCGACCAACAACGGAAGCACCAGCGCCTACAACCCGCGCCTGCTCGATGATCTCTCGCTCACCCCCTTCGCCTATCGAGGCGACATCCAGGGCACAAGCCCGCCCGTCGACGACATCGTGACGCTCGGTGCCGACGCGCCCATCTTCAGCTGGGCGCCCGGCTTTTCGCTCGCTCCCGGCGCCTCGATCAGTTTCTCCTTCGCCGTCGAAGTCGATCCCGACATCGAGCCCGAACAGCTCCTTCCCAACACGATCCAGGCGGATTGGACGTCGCTCCCCAGCCAGACGACCGCCCTGGGCCCGAGCGGCGCGATCGGCCCCGATGGCGATGCCACGGGAATGAGGATCGGCAGCCTGCCGAACGCGGGCGATCCACTGAACGACTACGAGTCGTTCACGACGGCCTCGGTCCCGGTCGCCGCCGTGGGCCTGGGCAAGACCGATCTCGATCCCGGCCTCGCCCCGGAGGTCGGCGCGCACAAGAGCTTCGAGCTCGAGATCCAGCTGCCGGAAGGCGTCACTCGCGACGTCATCGTGAGCGATAGCCTCGATTCGGGTGCCGTGAGCTACATCCTGGCAGACAACGCCACTTTCGACATCAGCTACGAGTTCATTGGCATCACGGACATTGGCGGCGGTCCGCCGGACGAAGCTTCCTTTACCTCGCTCCCAGCCGACCAGACCTCGGGCACCGCCAGCTGGTCGATCGGCGACGTCACGACCTCGAGCGAGGACGACCTCGTCATCCAGGCGATCACTCCTGTCATCCGAATCCGCTATTTCGCACGAATCAACAACGATCTCGCGACCAACGTGGGCACGACGCTCCAGAACAGCGCGACCCTCTACTCCACCCACGGCGAAACGGGCCTTCAGACCTCCGTAAGCGACGCGACGGCGCCGATCACCGTGACCGAGAGCGCGCTCACTGCGACCAAGGTGCTCACGAACGTTACGCCCGGAAAGGGGGCCACGGATCCCCCGGCCTTCAGCGACATTCTCCAGTACGTGGTGACGATCGTGAACGGAGGGAATGCGAGTGCCTACGATGTCAATATCGTGGACACCCTCCCCCCGGAGCTCGAGCTCTCGAGCGGATTCACCCCAACCGCCGCGATCGATACCGCCCCCGTCGCGGGGTTCGTGGCAACACCTTCGGGTGCCCCGGGCGGACCGCTCATCTGGGGACGCCAGAACGGGGACGACAGCCTCGACATTGCGCAGGGCAGCTTTCTCGAGCTCACCTATCAGGTCGTGGTGAGTGGTCCCCCGGCGGACGGCTCGACGATCAGCAACAACGTCTTTACGGACTGGACCTCACTCGACCTCGATCCGGGAGGCATCGTCTACGAACGGACGGGCGCGGGTTGCCCGATCATCACGGCGCCGAACGACTACTGCTTCGGACCCGCGGTCGCCGTCGGTGTCGTGGACACTGCGCCGCCGAGCTCACCCGTCCTGAAGGAGCTGACCCAGCCCAGTGCCTCCGTCGGCGAGGTCTTCCGCTACCGGATTACCGTCCCCGAGACACCCTACGCCTTCCCCGCCTACGACGTGCGGATCTACGATGACTTCGCGGATTCCGCCGCGGACCTGCGCTTCTTGAGCGTCACGAAGATCTCGGGAAGCGCCCCCTGGACCCCGGCGAATACGGGAACTCCGACCGCCCTCGTGCTCGAGGATACGGCGACGGGCATCGACATCCCGGCCGGTGAGCAGGTCGTGATCGAGATCGCGGTCGTTCTCGAGGACACGCCCACCAACACGAGCGGACTCAGCTTCACGAATACCGCCAACTACGTCTACAACTGGCTCGATGGGAACCTGACGACCCAGCGGATGGGCGCCGCCGGCGTCTCGCCGCCGATGACGATCGTGGGCCCCGACCAGCTGATCATGGCGAAGCTCGGCCCCGCGACCATCGCACTGGGCGCGCCGGCGACGTTCACCCTCGACGTCCAGAACGCGGGCGATGGCCCCGCATGGAACCTCACTGTTCTCGACCAGCTCCCGAACCTGGCGACGGCGAGGATGTGTGATCGGGCGCCGAGCGCCTACACCGCCCAGGTCTTCGAGGCCGATGGGGTCACGCCGGTGTCCGCGCTGCTCGCCGAGGGCTCGGACTACACGGTTTCCTTTCGGGGCGACCCGGACTGTGACATCACCTTCTCGATGCTGACGCCGGCGACCACGCTGGGCGCCACGCAGCGACTGATCGTGACCTACGACAGTCTTCTCGACGATGACAGCCAGGACGGCGAGGCGCTTACGAATGTCGCGGGCGCTACGGAATGGTTCAGCGCCGACGGCTCCATCCCCGAGACCCTTGGCGATCGCCGCCAGACCCTGCGCACCGTCACCGACGGTACCGTAGGCGTGCTCGACCACGAGGACGCCTATACGACGGCCACTGCGCTGCCGATCTACAGCTTCGAAAAGACCGTCGTCAACATGACGACTGGACAGGACCCGGCGATCGTCGCCACGCCCGGCGACGTGCTCCGATACCGGCTCCGCCTGGTGAACCTGCGGGCCGCTCCGCTCGACGACCTGGCGATCGTGGACGAGCTCGACAGCCGCAACGCCATTCCGGCGGTGCTGCCCGGCTCGTTACAGCTGATCGCGGTGCCCGCCGGCGCCGACACGAGCAACACGAGCAGTACGGGGGGCGCGGCCGCAACCGGCCTCCTCGACGTCCGAGGCATGAGCCTCGCGGGACTGAACGACAGCCTCGACGTCGAATTCGAGATCACCATCGCGCCCGTCCTTGCGGACGGAAGCACGGTCGAGAACCAGTCACAGCTGTCGACCAATGGCGTGCCCTTCGCGATCAGCGACGACCCGAACCTGAACGGTCCCGCGGATCCGCTGGTCGCGAACGACGAGGATCCCACTCGCGTGCAGATCGTCTCGGCGCCCGCGTTCCAGGTGCAGAAGGTCTCGACCTACCTGACTGGCGATCCGACGCTGCTGCTCGCGGGCGAGACGCTTCGCTACACGATCACGGTCAAGAACGTCGGCACCGACGACGCCACGGATGCGACGCTGCGCGACGCGATCCCCGTGAACACCACCTACGTCGCGGGCAGCACGACGCGCAATGGCTTGCCCGTCGCCGACGGCCCCGGGAGCTCGCCTCCGTTCGCCAATGGCCTGTTCATCCAGGCCCCCGAGAATCCGACTCCGGGTGCAATGCGGGCCGATGCCTCGGCAACACCGGACAATGTGGCGACCCTGGTCTTCGACGTGGTCGTCGACCCGAGCGTCGGCGATGGCACGATCATCTCGAACCAGGCCTTCGTGACCGCAATCCTGGGCGGCGTCTCGGATCAACCTTCGGACGATCCGGGCACGGTGGTTCCGGACGATCCGACCCGGGACGTCGTGGGCAACGCGCCGCTGCTCTTCGCACCCAAGACGGTGGCCCTGCTCGTCGACAACGGCACGCCCGGCGTCGTCGATCCGGGGGACACCCTTCGCTACACGATCACCGTCTACAACAACGGCGCCAGTCCGGCGACGGTCACCAGCGTCAGAGACGGCGTCCCGGCCAATACGACCTACGTCGCCGACTCGCTCTTCCTGAACGGATTGCCAGTGGGGCAGCCGGATGCGGGCGTGTCGCCGCTCACGGCCGGAATTCCCATCAGCTCGAGCGATCTCACGCCGCCGCTTCCCGCGCCGGGCGCGGGCCGCATCGAGCCGGGCGCGAACGCCGTCATCCAGTTCGCTCTGCAGGTGAACGGGGGTGTGCCCGCTGACACCGTCATCAGCAACCAGGCGATCATCCAGGGCGCAGAGTTTCCCAATCTGCTGACCGATGGCGACGGAAATCCGTCGACCGGCCCCGAGCCGACACGGGTGGTCGTCGGGAACGGCCAGCAGCTGGCTATCACGAAGAATGTCTCGGTCGTGGGCGGCGGAGCCGCCCTGTCCGGCTCGGCCCCCTCGCAGCTAGAATATGTCGTACGGGTCACGAATATCGCGACCGTCCCGGCGAATAACGTCGTGATCACCGATGACCTCGACCTGCCCATCGCGGGTCAGCTCGCCTATCTGGGCGGCTCGGCAAGGATGAACGGATCGCCGAACGGAATCGCCGTGGTGGGCTCGCTGATCAGCGCCGACTACGGGGCCACCTACGGCTCCCTGGCGCCGGGTGCGACGGTCGTGCTGCGCTTCCGGGCGACGCTCGATGGCGGCCTCACGACCGGGACGACCGTGACCAACACGGGCGTCGTGAGCTGGAATACGCCCGTGCGAACGGCCAATGCCAGCGTCTCCATCTCGATCGGCGGCATGCCCGGCGTGGGTGCCCTGAAGGGTGCCATCTGGCACGACGCGGACTTCGATCGCCTGCAGGGCGCCACGGAGCGCATCCTCGCCGGCTGGAGCGTCGATCTCTATCGCAACGGAGCGCCGGCGCAGTCCGTGGTGACGGACTCGAGCGGTGTCTACCGGATGACCGGAATCGCGCCCAACGATCAGAACGGGGATAGCTTGGAGCTCCGCTTCCGGGCCCCGGATGCCGGCACCAACACGGCGGCGCTCGGCCGCGCGGAATCCGCCTTCACGAACGGGCTGCAATCGATCTCCGGCCTCGCGGTCGGGGCCGGCAGCAACCAGCAAGGGCTGAACCTGCCGATCGATCCACAGGGCGTCGTCTACGACTCCGTCCTGCGTACACCGATCTCCGGCGCGACGCTCAACCTGCTCGAGGCGGGCAGCCAGGCGCCCGTTTCCTCGGCCTGCTTCGACGATCCGAACCAGCAGGGCCAGGTCACCGGCAGCGATGGCTACTACAAGTTCCACCTCAACTTCTCGAACGCGAGCTGTCCGAACGGCGGCGACTATCTGATCGAGGTCGTAGCGCCTGGATCGAACTTCACCGGGGGCGTCTCCCAGATCATTCCCCCGCCGACGGTCCCAGCTCCATTCCCGGTGCCCGCTTGTCCGGGCGGGGGCGCGGACGTCATTCCTGCGACCGCCCAACACTGCGAAGTGCAGCCATCGGAGTTTGCGCCTCCGCCCTCGGTACCCGCGCCCACGCCGGTCGCGCCCAGCCCTGGCACGAACTACTACCTGCACCTCACGCTCGACGACTCCCTGGGCGTGGGCTCGAGCCAGGCTTTCAACAACCACATTCCGCTCGACCCCTTGCTCGGCGGGGCTGTCGCGCTGACCAAGACGACGCCTTCGATCAACGTCAGTCGAGGCGATCTCGTGCCCTACGAGATCACCTTCAACAACACTCTCCCCGTGCCGCTGACGGATCTCAGCCTGAGGGATACATACCCGGCGGGCTTCCGCTACATCGAAGGATCCGCGCGCATCGACGGGGTCAAACGCGAACCGACGACTATCAACGGCCGCGTTCTCGAGTGGACGGATTTCGGCGGCGTGGCGCCACTCTCGAGCCGCACGCTGGTGCTCCTGCTCGGGGTCGGTGCGGGCGTGACCGAAGGCGAGTTCGTGAATCGCGCCGAGGCATTCAGCAGCAGTGTGCCGGGCCTGCTCTACTCCGGCGAGGCGACGGCGACCGTCCGCGTCGTCCCGGACCCGACCTTCGACTGCACCGACGTGATCGGCAAGGTCTTCGACGACGCCAATCGGGACGGCTTCCAGGACGAGGGCGAAAAGGGACTCGCCGGCGTTCGCCTGATGACCGTTCGCGGGCTAGCGGTGAACACCGATGCGAATGGACGCTTCCACATCACCTGCGCGATCGTGCCGAACGAAGAGCGCGGCAGCAATTTTGTGCTGAAGCTCGACGACCGCACGCTGCCGAGCGGCTACCGCATGTCCACCCGCCAGACACAGGTGAAGCGCGCCACCCGCGGTAAGGCTCTCAAGTTCCAGTTCGGGGCCGCGATCAGCCGCGTCGTCGGACTCGACATGGCCGACGACGTCTTCGAGCCGGGCGGAACCGAGATCCGCGCGCAGTGGAAATCCCGAATCAGCATGCTCCTCGACGAGCTCGAAAAGGAAGAGTCCATCCTGCGACTCTCCTATGTGGCGGACATCGAGGATCCGGACCTCGTGAAGCGTCGGGTCGATGCGGTGAAGGAAGAGATCGTCGAGGCCTGGAAGGCTCGTGGCGGAAGCGCTCTCACGATCGAGACGGAGATCTTCTGGCGTCGCGGGGGCCCACCCGAGAAGCCCGCTCTGCCAGCGCAGACCAGCGCTCTCGAATCGGCCCTGCCTCACGTCGGTGCGGGACCACCCGGCATGAACCCGCCAGTGGGGCGTTCCACCGAGCGGCACCTGTCGACGGATGAGCCGCCGACGCTGTGGTCCGTGGACCCCGAGCGCCGGAGCGAACAGATTGGCGACAGCCTTGAGCAGCGTGAGGTCGTCGGCGAGCAGATCGAGATCGTGAAGCTCACGGACGTCGTGGCGCCCATCTATTTCGAATCGGGGAGGGTGAAGATCTCGCGCGAAACCATCTCGCAGCTCCGGGATGTCCTGAACAACATGCAGGCGCTTCGAAACGTCCGACTCCATCTCGTGGGTCATGCCGATGACCAGCGCCTCTCCGCGGCACTCGCAGCCCGCTTCGGTGACAACGAGGGGCTCTCGCGGGAGCGCGCCGGGGAGGTGGCGGAGTTCCTGCAGATCGCGCTCGGGCTTCCGCCCGAATCGATCTCCTACGCCTGGACGGGCGTGGACCAGCCGATCGCCTCGAATGCGACAGCCGAGGGCCGAGCCCGCAATCGACGTGTGGAAGTCGAAGTCTGGTTCGACGAGGTCGCGGAGAAGACCTCGGTCGAGGAAGTCGTCATCGCCCAGGACATCAAGCGGGTCAGCGTCTGCCGGACCGAGACCGTCTGCAAGCTGCGCTACCGGGAAGGACACGAGCGACGCGCCCGGGTCAGGAATCTGATCCCGCCGCTGCTCTACGCGGATGAGGTCAACTCCGTCCCGCAGGATTTCCTACGCCAGATCGAGCAAGCCCTCTACAACCTGCGAGACAAGCAGAACGTCACGGTGAAGTTCATCGCCCACACCGACGACATCCCGCTGACCGGTCGTGCGGAGCGAATCTACGGCAACCACCTCGCAATCTCTAAAGCGCGAGCACATCGCGTGGTCCTCGAGATCAAGGATGAGCTCGAGCTGCCGACCGCCGCGATCGCGAGCGATGGACGCGGAGACACCCGGCCGGTTGCCTCGAACGCGACGCCACGAGGACGCGCGCTCAATCGGCGCATCGAGGTCGAGTTCTGGCACGACGATCCCCTCCTCGAGCTTCCCGACGAGCCGCAGATGTGTCCGGATCCGGAGGACGCCGAGCTCGTGACCCGGGTCTACGATCCGCCGTGGGGCGAATTCGAAACCATCGCGATCGAAGAGGGCGAGGCGCGGATCCAATCCGACCTGGGCGAGAAGCTCACCCGCGCCATGTCGGACCTCGAGGGCAAGCGACACGTCCGCCTGCGATTCATCGGCTACACGCGCAACGAAAGGCTGACTCGGCGCATGGCGGTCGTGTACGGAGATGATATCGGGCTCTCCGCCGCCCGCGCGCGCCGTACCATGGAGCGAGTTCAGGCGCAGCTCGCCCTCGAGGACAGCCAGCTCGAGCACGAGGGCCGCGGCTTCATCCACTCCGAAGACGTCGTGAACGGCGGCTTCCTCCAGGGCGACTCCTCCCATGTGGTGGTCCAGGTCGTGTACGACGAGCCCGCGGTGATCGACGACTACGACGGCATCGAGGTCACACCCATCACGCGGGCGCTGCAGCCGCGCGACCCGCTCGCGTTGAATCTGATGAGGATCACCGTCGACGGGGAGCCGATCGACGATCCGGGTCGCAGCTCCCCCGACATCCAGCGCTGTACCGACGTCGCCCTCGAAGCGGCGGATATCCGATTCCAATTCGACGATCTCGAAATGCAGCGAAGGCTCAGCGTGACCTCCGATCCGAGCGCGGTCAGCCCTGGATCGAGCCAACCCGTGCTCTTCCGGATCTACAACAACTACCCGCATTACATCGAGCGGGCCGAAGTCCGGGTCTTCGATCGGGACCAGTCGCTCCGGGCAGAGCCCTTGGCGGTGCTGCCGCTCGACCAGAGGGGCATGGCGAAATGGTGGGCTCCGGCCGAAGAGCTGGGCTCGCCGCTGCGCGTCTTGAAGTTCGTCGCTCGCGTCTACGGCGAGGACGGCCAATTCGACCAGACCGCCCCTCAGTCCCTGTGGATGGTTCCGGGGGAGGCAGCGGGCGCCGGGCAGAGCGCGGCGTCCGGGGACGCAGGCGGCGCCGGGGATCCACTGCTCGCCGGCTACGGCGAGAGCGAACCGATGGCGGCGAACATCTCACTCGGCAGCGCGGGCACGGTCCGGGTCCAGGGCAGCGGAATCCCACCGGGACACACGGTGTGGCTCGCCGGAACCGAGATTCCCGTCAACGCGGAGGGCGAATTCGTCGGCGAGGTTCTCCTGCCAGCCGGCCTCAGCACCGTCGAGGTCGCGGTTCTCGACTCAAAGGGCAATGGCGAGCTCTTCCTGCGCGACCTGCAGATCGAGAAGAACGACTGGTTCTTCGTCGGAATCGCCGACCTGACCCTCTCCGTCGACCTCGGCGATGGTCGCGAGGGCGCGCTCGACGGCAACGACGCCACGGACCTCGACGCCTTCGCCGACGGCCGCCTCGCCTTCTTCACGAGGGGAAAGTGGGGTGAGGACTGGCGACTTACGGCGAGCGCCGACACGCGTGAAGGGCCCATCGAGGACCTCTTCAGCAACTTTCTCGACAAGTCGCCGGACGCGCTGTTCCGCCGCATCGACCCCGACTATCACTACCCGACATTCGGCGACGACAGCACGGTCGACGAGACCGCACCGACGCTGGGCAAGTTCTACATCAAATTGAGCCAGCGGGAGAACCATCTCCTCTGGGGCAACTTCACAGTTCGCTATGCAGACAACGAGCTCGCCCTGGTCGAGCGGGGCCTCTACGGAGCCAATGCGCGCTATCAGTCCCTCTCGACGACCAGCCATGGGGAACGCAGGGTCGCCGTCGATGGCTTCGCCGCGGACCCGGGAACCGTTCCCAGCCGAGAGGAGTTTCGCGGGACCGGCGGCTCCGTCTACTTCCTGAAGCGCAAGGACCTCCTGATGGGCTCCGAGCGTGTCCGCATCGAGATCAGGGACAAGGACTCCGGCCTCGTCTCCAAGGTCGTCCGGCTCCAGCCCGAGCTCGACTACGACATCGACTACCTGCAGGGTCGCATCCTGCTGACCGAGCCGATCTCCTCCATCGCGGACGATCGACTGCTGGTTCGCAGTGACGGACTGAGCGGAAACGAAGTCTGGCTCATCGTCCAGTACGAGTTCACCCCCGGCTTCGAGTCGATCGACACCCTCAACGGAGGTGGCCAGGCCCACGTCTGGCTGAACGATCACGTCAAGCTGGGCGCCACCGCGAGCCGAAGCGAAGAAGGCGACATCGACAGCACGCTCTACGGCGCAGACCTCACCTTGAGGAAGAGCACCCAGTCCTGGATCAAGCTTCAGGTCGGCCGCAGCGATGGCCTGGTCTCGAACGCCTTCATTTCTGACGACGGGGGGTTCAATTTCACCGATCCGGCGAGTGCGGGCTTCGATAGCGACGCTGCGCTCGGCTATCGCGCCGACGTGAACGTGGGCTTCGCAGACTTTCTCGGCGCGCTCAGGGGCCAGCTGAGCCTCTACGGCCAGCGACTCGAGGCGGGCTATTCCGCGCCGGGCTTGAACACCGATACCGATCTCGATCAATACGGCGGTGTCCTGAGGATGCCGATCGTCGATCGCGTCCAGCTCACCGCCAAGGCCGACCGCAGCGTGCAGGATCAAGGACTCGAGACCCTCGCGGCCGAAGTGAACGTCGACTTCACGCTCTTCGACGGCTGGAGCGTGCAGGCCGGTGCTCGCCACGAGCGGCGCGACGACGAATCCAACGTGTCCGCGGCCGCGGCCACCCAGGAGGAGGGGAATCGAACGGATGCGGTCGTCCAGGTGGGCTTCGACACCAAGGGGCCCTGGAGCGCCTACGGCTTCGGACAGGCCACCGTCCAGTCCTCTGGCGATCGTGAGGACAACAACCGCGGCGGCGTCGGCGGAGAGTTTCGCGTCACCGATCGCATCGCGGTCGACGGCGAAGTCTCCCACGGAGATCTGGGGTTGGCCGCCCAGGTCGGAACTACCTATCAGCGCACCGAGCGCAGCAAGCTCTACTTGAACTATGCGCTGGACAACGAGCGAGGCTACGACGGACTGGCCGAGCGCCACGGCAGCCTCGTCCTCGGGTCGCGATCACGCCTCACGGACAGCGCGAGCGTCTACGTCGAGAATCAGTACCAGCATGCGTCGGTCACGGGGCTGACGCGATCGATGGGAGTCACGTATACCCCGACCGAGCGATGGAACGTGAGCGTCAATTGGGAAGACGGCGACACGAAGGATCGTCGCACGAGCGCCAAGACCGAGCGCCGCGCGGGAGGCGGCAGCGTCGGCTACCGATTCGAGGGCCTGAACGTTTCGAGCGGTGTCGAGTATATCTTCAACGACACAGAGCAGTCCGACGGGACCCGCACGGACCGCACGACCTGGCTCTTCCGCAACAACTTGAAATACCAGATGAACGAGGATGGCCGGCTCATCGCCAAGTTCAACTTCGCAATAAGCGAAAGCTCCGAGGGCGATTTCTTCGACGGCGGATTCACGGAGGCCGTGATCGGCTATGCGTACCGGCCGGTCCTCCACGACCGCTTCAACGCGCTCGCCAAGTACACCTATTTCTACAATGTCCCGTCGGTGGACCAGGTCAGTTCGGCCGGCACACCCTCCCAGTTCATCCAGAAGAGCCACATCGCCTCGATCGATCTGACCTACGATCTGACCAAGACCTGGACGATCGGCGCCAAATACGCCTACCGGCTGAGCCAGGTCAGCCTCGAGCGGGACGACACCGACTTCTTCGACAACGACGCTCACCTCTACATCCTGCGAACGGATTGGCGTTTCCTGAAGCACTGGGAAGCCCTGGTCGAGGGACGCGTTCTCGACCTGCCCGACCTCGACGAGCGCCGCACCGGCGCCCTGATCACGCTCTATCGCTATGTCGGCGAACATCTCAAGGCTGGCATCGGATACAACTTCACGGACTATTCGGAAGACCTGACGGACCTGAGCTACGACCACCACGGCGTGTTCTTCAATATCCTCGGGACCTTCTGAGCGATGCACTCGATTCCGGCGCTAGCGCTGGGCGCGCTCCCCTCCGATCTGAGAAAGATTCGGATCGATCAGCAGATGCGGGTGATCCCCATCAGGCAGTCGATGAGATCGTCGGGAAGCTCCGCAGGAACTGATCGGGGGGGCCTGACGTTGGGCGTGATATCCTGATCTGCCAGCGGTCGGATCGACGCGATCGTCGGCGTGTCGACCCGCTGGAGGAATGCCCATGCCAGTTCGCGGACTCGATCACGTCGCCATCACTTGTTCAGATCCCGATGCCACGCTCGAGTTCTACCAACGCGTGCTCGAGGCCGAGACCCATTTCGAAGATCTGTGGCGGGCCGGTCAGATTCCGGTCGTGTTGCTGCAGGTCGGGGACAGCCGCTTGAGCGTCCACTCCGCCGAGTCGCCGGCGGAGCCCCACGCGCGGGTGCCGATGCCCGGCTCCCAGGATATGTGTTTTCGCTGGGACGGGTCGATCATCGACGCCGAAGGCTGGCTGCTCGAAAACGATGTCGAGATCGTGCTCGGTCCCGTCGATCGATCGGCCGCGGACGGGCAGCCCGGACAATCGGTCTACTTTCGCGATCCCGACGGCAATCTCGTCGAGCTGCTCGCGACCGAGGTCTGACCCGCATCGGACATCGCGTGGGCCTGACTGTGCTCTTGACCGTGTTCTCGACTGTGCTTTCGACTGCGTAGGGGTCGCGACGTTTCAGTCGAGCAGATGTTTGCGGATTGCGTCCCGTTGCTCTTCGCTGATTCCGAGTCCCCGCTCGAGATAGCCCTCGAAATCGCCCCAGTCCTCTCGCACGGCCGCCAGGGAGGCTTCGATGTACTCCGCGCGGACTTCGATGACCGGGCGCAACAGCTCGGTCCAGATTTCCCCGCCCCGCCCTTGATACTGTGCGAGGATTTGTTCCACGGCGCGATTGCTGAGCAGGTACTGCTCGATGACCTGGTCCTCCGGGACGCCGAGTGTCAGCAGCACCACCGAGCCCGCCCAGCCCGCCCGGTCCTTGCCGGCCGAGCAGTGGAAGAGCGCGGGCAGCGAATCCGGTTTCGCGAGCGCGCGCAGGAACTGGGCATAGGGCTCGCGACGTTCGCGTACCAGGCCCGCGGCGGATCCCCGCATCAGCGCCTCGGCTTTGCCGCCGCCGAAACGCGCTTCGAGCTCTTCGGGTGGGGATGCCTCGAGGATCTCGCGAATGCCACGACCCTGCGCGGGATCGGGCATCGGTAGCCGAACGGAATCGACGCCCGGGGGCAATCGGTCCGTTCCGTCGACCTCGATATCCGAGGCGGTTCGAAAGTCGAACACCACGCACAGACCCAACTGATCGAGCTGCGCGCGATCGGTCTCCGATGCATTGCCCAGATGGCCGCTTCGAAACAGGCGGCCCCGTGGAAGCTGACGGCCGTCCCGGGTCGTATGGCCTCCCAGGTCTCGAAAATTTGCGACTCGGTCGAAGCGTTGGCTGGGCGGTCCTCGAAAATCCGTCAAATCCCGATCTCCTCCGATGCAACGGCCCTGCGATCGGGTCGCAGCGCTCGTGTCCATCCAGCATAACCGCTCGGGGCCGCGATGAGGAGGCTGATCTTCTGCGATTCCCCTGCCTTTTCGCATGCTTCCACGGCCTTCCCATCGTTGCGGCGGATTCGTAGAATGTTGCTTCGCAATCTGGCCGGTCCGATCCGTCGATCCTCGGCCGAGCCTTCACCGACGAGCTTCAAGGAGATGACGAGATGGGACGCTGGAGCCGAGACGAACTCGAAGAGGCCTTTCAGATCTATCAGGAAACCGCACTCGAGGCGGGGACCTCGGGTGATTGGCGACCCTGGGCCGATCTCTTCACCGAAGATGCCACCTACATCGAGCACAATTACGGAACCTTCGGTGGCCGCGAGGCGATCTACAACTGGATCCAGTCGACGATGTCCGAGCCGGTGATTCGGGACATGCGCTACTTCCCGATCGAGTGGTACATGATCGACGAGGAGCGCGGCTGGATCGTTGCTCAGGTCTGGAATCGGATGATCGACCCCGGCGATGGCAGTATCCATCAGCAATACAACATCACGATCCTGCGCTATGCCGGGAACATGAAGTGGTCCTTCGAAGAGGACGTCTACAACCCGGTGCATTTCCAGACCGTCATCAAGGGCTGGATCGATCGCAAGAAAGAGCTTCCGGCCGCCGAGGCCTGAGCGGAATTGCCGCGCGCCAACCTGGCGCGCGGCGCGCGTCAGCTGGAAGGATCCGGGAAGCAAGATCCTTCCGAGCTCGAGGACCAGATTCGCCCGTCCTCGTATCGGAAGCTCCCCGAGATACAGGTCTCCTGCTCCGAGAGCTGATCGCCGGTGTCGTTCTCGAGCCAGACCGCGATCTCGCATTCCGCGACGCCCCATTCCTTCATCGTCTCGCGGATTGCGGGGGCGAAATCGCCGGGGCGTGACGCAAGGCGCACGGATGGAAAGGCAGAGAGCGGGACCGAGATCCAGGCGTTGCAGGTCGGATCCACGCCGGATTCGTCCGAGAATCTGTATTGGGCCATCTCGAGTTTCTTGCTCAGGGATGGTGTGAGGTTGATCGAGAGGGTCTTCGTCTCGGTTGGGATCACCGAAAAGCAGGATGTTGCCAGCTGGGCGGCGGCAAGCGATCCGAAGGCTGAGAAGGTCGCGAGGGCAAGAGTCAGGGTAGGGGTGCTCATGGAAGGCTCCTTCGCCGACCTAATGCGAAGCGGCCGGCACGGGTGAGGGGTCACGAACACCGGTGCGACGCCGACACGTCTGCTCCAGTTCCTCGAGCGGCGCTACTTCGAGCAGCTTCGAATCTGACGGAACGAAGAGTTATGCCCAATTAGATGAACTGCAGGAAGCTCTTCGGGTACTTGCGCTTCAGATTTCGAAATCCGATGCAGATCGGGTAGAGCACGACGAGCACAGCGATGCTTGCGAGATAGGTCTCGCGGAGTCCTCGTTGCATCAGCCCGCCGGTGAGCGCCATGGCCGAGCCGCCGAGCGCAATGAAATGCAGGACGTAGAAGAAGAGGGCGGTCTGGCCGAAGACCAGCAGCGGGTTTGCGCGTCGAGGTGGACTCCCCAGTCGCCGTTCGAAGCGCATGAAGCCGACCAGACACAGCGCCATCAAGCCCAGCTCCAGGCACGAAAAAACCAGGGCTGGCGGGTACTTGCTCATATGCAGCCACTGCACGATCGTGGTGTCGTCGCGCAACAGGCCCATGTTGCCGTAGCCGTTGGCCGTTCGGAGGAAGGCCCAGAAGAGCAGGGCCGACAGTCCCGAAAGCAGCAGTAGCTTCTCCGCTTTCTCATTTCCGTCGTCGTTGTCCGGAAGATTCAGCAGGTAGCGGCCGAAGCCCCAGCCCAACAGCATCATGGCGGCCCAATGGGTCATCGGATACATGGAGTAGAAGGGGCTCGAGTAACCGGGTACGAGCAAGACGATCTCCCACAGAGCGCGTGGCTCCGGGCCGATCGGCGCGATCTGATTCAAGACCCACTCGCTGCCGAAGAGCCAGCCGGTCCCGAGGGCGACGAGCAGGCTCGTCGGAAGCCGTCGAAATACGACCATCGCGACCATCGAGAAGCTGATCGCGAAGAGCACCTGCAGGATCATCACGCCCTGCGCGGCCGCCAGCGAGAGCAGGCCCTCGAAGCCCAGGATGACCGCTGCTCGGATCAGCAGGTGTCGATCGAGTTCGCTCTCCTTCATCCCCAGAGCGCGTCGCTTCTCGAAGCTCATTGCCAAGGACGTGCCGGACAAGAAGAGGAACGTCGGCGCGCAGAGATGCGTGATCCAGCGAGTAAAGAACTGGGCCGGGTCGAGCTCGGTTCCCGGGATCCAGGCCGGCCCCCCGGTCGTGGGGCTGAGGAGATAGGCGGAATCCGCGGCGACCCGCCCGGCATTCCAGGTCTGGGACGCATGGTCGATCGCCATCAGTACCATCACGAATCCGCGCATCCAGTCGATGGATGCCCGTCTCTGGTCGGATCTTGTCGCGGGAGCTGTACTCATCGGAGCGGGAGCATAGTCTGGGTGCAAATCCGGCGCTGCCCAGTTCGTGTAGGCTTTCGAGGTGCGAACCGAGAGCTCGTCTCTTCGTCTGAAGCTGGTTTACGGATTCGGTGACCATTCGATCAATGTGGCGCTGGTTGCGCTGACCATGATTCTGCCCTTCTACCTGACGGAAGTAGTCGGAATGCGCTTCGCGCTGGCCGGCCTCGTGCCGCTGGTCGGACGCAGTGTCGATGCAGTGACCGACGTTTGGATGGGCCGCCTCTCGGACCGGACGACCTGGAAGGCGGGGCGCCGCCGTCCCTATCTGCTGATCGGCGCGCTGCCCTTCGCGCTGAGCTTCGCGTCGATCTGGATCATCCCGCCGATCGAGAACCCAACGCTCCAGTTCGCCTACTACACGTCGGTCTACGTACTGTTCAGCATCAGCATGACAGTCGTGGCAATTCCCTATCATGCGCTGCTGCCGGAGCTGACTGACGACTATCACGAGCGGAGCTCACTGGCGACCTTTCGATCGGTCTCCTCGATCCTCGGGACCTTCGTCACGCTGCTCTGCTTCAAACCGCTGGCCCAGGCGCTCGGAGGAGACGCGAGGGCCTGGGCAATTGCGGGGGCCGCACTGGCGACGTGGATTCTCTTGCCGTGGTGGCCGATCTACAAGGTGACCTACGAGCACTTCCGGGCAAGCGAAGAGCCCGCCCTCGGCATGCGCGCCTATTTCGGAGCTCTCGCGGAAAACGAGAGCTTCCGGCGTTTGATCGGGCTCTACACCCTCGGCCGCATCGCGCTCGATCTGCCGATGGCTCTCTTCCTCTACTACTTCACGTACGTGATTGGACGGCCCGAGGATTTCGAGATCGTTCTGACTTCCTTCCTGGCTTCGGTGATCGTCGCGATGCCCTTCTGGCTGCGATTTGCGCGCGGCAGAGACAAGTCGACGGTCTACGTCTGGGGCTGTGTGGGTTGGGTCTTCGGACTCGGCTGTCTGTTCATCAACCAGCCGGAATGGCCGCGGCTCGTCACGATCGCCTTTGCGCTCGTGGCGGGCATCGGATACTCGGCGGCGGACATGATTCCCTGGTCGATGGTCGCGGACATCGCAGACGAGGATGAGATTCTCTCGGGCGAACGGCGCGAGGGACTCTTCGTCGGTGTCTTCACGTTTCTTCGCAAGCTCGCCGGCGGGGTCGGTGTTGCGCTGGCCTTCAACGTGCTGGATTGGGTCGGGATGGAAGCCGGAGAACAACCCGACGAGACGGCGATCTGGGTCTTGCGCGCCCTGACGGCCCTGCTGCCGCTGCTGTTCGTGATCGCGAGCGCCTGGGCGGCGCTCGGCTACCCGCTCGGCCGGGCCCGCCACGCAGAGATCCTGCGCGAGCTCGAGCGGCGCCGTGGCGCCGACGCCAGCTCGCCCGGCCTCGCCGCGCCCTTCGTCGACTGACGGTGGACTGACGGTGGACGGACAGTTGCTCGACGCTGGACCGGCCGGCGGCGGGCGAGCGATTCAGTGGGTCGAGTCGCCGGCGCCGCCGTCGATGCGGAGGTTGGCCGCGTTGATGTAACGCGCCTTGTCGCTCGCCAGAAAGGCCACGAGATTCCCGATGTCCTCGGGATCGCCAATGATGCCGGTCGGATTGGGCATGAATTCCCGAGCGGCCGTCGCCTGCAGACTCGCCCAATCGGTGGGCTCTCCGCGCCGGGCGGCCTGCTTTGCGAGGTGCTCCCGGATCTCGGTGGTGGCGATGATGCCTGGGCTGATGCAATTCACCGTGATCCCGGTATCGGCGAGCTCCTTGGCGAGGGAGAGCGTCATGTTGATGAGCGCCATCTTCGATGCGTAGTAATGGGGCATCTTGGAGTTCGGGCGGGTGTAGCCGACCGTGCTCACGAAGAGCACGCGCCCCCAGCCGCGTGCACGCATGCCCGGGGTGAAACTCTGGACCAAGCGCACGCCAGACAGCACGTTCTTTTCATAGATGTCGATCCAGTCGGATGTGGGCGAGGTCCACGACCCGCCTTCCGCGACGCCATAGTTGTTGACGAGAATGTCCACCTCACCCACGCGCGCCGCGACATCGCTGGCTCCCTCGTCGGTTCGAATGTCGCCGGCGACCGCATTCGCCTCGAATCCTTCTTCGCGAATCGAATCCACCACGCGCTGCGCCGGCTCGAGATCGAAGCCGTGAACCCAGACCGAAGCGCCTTCGCGGGCGAGAACCCGGGCGAGTCCTTCGCCCGTGCCGCGATGGCTTCCCGTCACGAGGGCAGTCTTGTCGGTGAGTTCGAGATCCATGTCAGCGAGCCCTCATTTTTTTGTGGCTTGTGGTCTTGAGGCGGTGGCGATCGTTCGGGCCTTCCCAATCGGGGCCCTCCCGGAATCGAAAAAGATCGTATCTGAGATTTGATCCCGAAACCTGCCTGTTGAGAGCCCGTGCCAAAACCCTCTCGGTCGGGATGCACGCACCTTCGGCCCGATCTCTGCGTAACAAAATCTTGAAGCAGCGATGGCGACCAGCGATTTCGCGCCTTGGTCTCGGACCCCTTCCGACCGCATGAAGAGGCGCACACCTCACTCTGTCGAGGGTCTTGGGACGGGCTATGAGTTCAGGCTCCGGGATCCGCTGACTCGTGCTTCCCGGGCGCGAGCGGCGGCGCGCGGACCGGGCCGTGTGAGCGGGACCCTGCGACGAGGCGGCCGAGTGGCCCCCGGCGGCGGTCTTGAGAGGCGTTTGCCCGCTTCGATACGAGCTTTTGGTCGGGAAAGGGCAGATGAGCCAACCTGGTCTGGCTCTCGACGGGCATGCTAGATTTTTCGCAACGGCCGCTCGCTCGCAATCCAAGACTCGACTCGATGCTGGTCGGAGAGGAGAAGCCCGTGCTTCGAGTATCGCGCTTGGGTGTGAGCGTCATGGCGTCGCTCGTCGCGACGCTTCTCGGTGGTGCAAGCACCGCTGGAGCCGAGGGCGACACCGTTCTGCTCGGCATGTCGACGGCGCTCAGCGGCCCCGCGGCCGAGCTCGGTGAGAACTTGCGCGCCGGGGTTCTGGCGGCCCTCGAGGAGGCCAATCGCAGCGGGGGCGTAGGCGGACGCAGGCTCGAGCTCATCTCCCTCGATGACCAATACGAACCGGCGCAGACCGTTCCCAACATGCGCTGACTGATCGAGCAGGAGCACGTTGCCGCCGTCATCGGGAACGTCGGAACGCCCACCGCGGTCGCCGTCATCGGGAACGTCGGAACGCCCACCGCGGTCGCCGCCATCCCGATCGCCAACGAGACGAAGACCCCCTTCTACGGTGCCTTCACGGGTGCGGGTGTGTTGCGCAAGCAGCCTCCCGACCGCTACGTCGTGAACTACCGCGCGAGCTACGCCGAGGAAACCGCCGCCATGGTGGATGCCCTGGTCGACCAGCTCGGACTGGAGCCCACGGAGATCGCCTTCTTTACCCAGCGCGACGCCTACGGGGATGCGGGGTTTGTCGGGGGTATCGCGGCGCTGAAGACGCACGGTCTCGTCAGCGAGCACGACGTGGCCCACGGACGCTACGAGAGAAACACGCTGGCTGTCGAGGACGGTCTCGCCGAGGTGATGCAGGCCGAGCCGGCGCCGCGCGCCGTGATCATGGTAGGCGCCTACGCTCCATGTGCGCGCTTCATCTCGCTCGCCCGCGATGTCGGGATCGAGGCGCACTTCCTGAATGTATCGTTCGTCGGCGCTGCACCACTTGCCGCAGCGCTAGGCGAGAAGGGCGACGGCGTCATCATCACGCAAGTGGTGCCCCATGTAGACTCGGACGCCGCCCTGGTGCGCGAGTATCGCAAGGCCTTGACTGCCTGGAAGGCGACTGCGTCGCCCACCTTCGGGTCGCTGGAGGGCTATGTCGCCGCGCGGATTCTCATCCGCGCGCTCGCGGGCATCGATGGCGAGGTCACACGCGACGCTGTGATCGATGCACTCGACGAGCTCGGGAAGTTCGATCTGGGTCTCGGGGTGCCGCTTCAGCTCGGCCCGGACGAGCATCAGGCGAGCCACACCGTCTGGCCGACGATCCTCCGGAGTGGCCGGATTCAGCCCCTGGACTGGGCGGCGCTATCGGGCGCCAACGCGGCGCAATAGAGATGGACTCGAAGGCCCAGGGCACGACCGCCACCACAGCAGGGCGTCAAGTCTGGCTCCTGGCCTCGCCAGCGGAGCGCTCTTCCTGGCGGTCTTCGGCTGGGTGCTGAACAGCACGCAACGCGGACGCGAAGAGATCGACCGCGTGCAGGGCCATCTCACTGTTCTCGTGTCCACGATGGAGTCGAACGTGGCAGCCGTCGCCGCGGAGCTCACGGCGCACCTTTCCGGTGACCCGGCCGCGGAGCCGGAGTTCGACCGCCTCGCCGCGCTCGAGCGGGTGGTGCAAGAGTCGCGAAAGGAATCGCGCGACCCGAAGATCGACGAGCAGCTCTCGCGTCTCGCGCTGGAGCTGACCGACCTGCACGGCCTTCGCGGACGCTGCCGCAGCTGGGCCCTGAACTTCGAAAGGGCCGGCGTGGAGCTCAAGCAGGCGCGCGTCGCCGCCGAAGCCGCCCTGCACAGGATTCGAGCCTCCGTTGCGAGCAACGAGGGTCGCCAACGCTTGAAGCGTGTGGTCGCCATCCGCAAGTACGAGAAGTCGCGGGGGACCGCGGCCAAGGTACTCGCAGACGAGATCATCGGAGGGATCGGGAAGAGCGCCTCCATGACTGTGATCAACAACGAGCTCGCAGACCTGGCACTCCTGTCGGAGAAGCTGGCGGTCGGAGACGCCGACCAGCTCTCGGACCTGAAGGACAATCGCTTCACATCGTCGCTCTCGCGGCTGCGCAGGGAGCTCAACAAGATCGCGAACGAGGAGGGCGATCTGCCGATCGATCTGACATCCATCCTCGACCTCGAGGTCGCCCTCTTCGGAGAGGGCTTCACAAAGGACGCCGCTCACCAGACGATCGTGCCCGGCGAGGGCGGGCTCTATCAGGCTGCCGCCCAGCGCACTGAGCTCGACGCGCTTCGCAGCGAGCTGCAAGAGACGAGCAACGCCGCCTTCACATCGATCTCATCGGTGGAGACCGGGCTGCGCGGGGCCGCCGGACGGCGGAGCCGCGAGCTGTCGGAACGCGCGCAGGAGCAGCTGCTCGGCGCCTGGCGCAACCTCCTCGTAGTGAGCCCGCTGATCGCGATCGCCTTCTCCTTCCTCACCGTGCGCATCGCGCGGGTGATCCGTCGCCAGACGGGCGCTCTTGCGGAGGCGAATGTCGCGCTGGGAGAGGCGAGCAAAGCGGCGCAAGCGGCCAACCGGGCCAAGAGCTCCTTTCTGGCAAACATGAGCCACGAGCTCCGCACTCCGATGAACGCGATCATCGGCTACAGCGAGATGTTGACGGAGGACGCCGAGGACGAGGGCAACGAGGAAGCGGCCGCCGACCTGTAGAAGATCCAGGCCGCCGGGAATCACCTTCTGGCCCTCATCAACGACGTACTCGACCTCTCGAAGATCGAAGCGGGGAAGATGGATCTCTACCTGGAGAGCTTCGACGTTGGCCTCATGATCGATGAAGTCGCCGTGACGGTCGACGCCCTCATCAAGAAGAACGGCAACGAACTCGTCCTGGAGGTCGACCCGGCCGTCGGCAGCATCCATGCGGATCTCACCAAAGTGCGGCAGGGGCTCTTCAACCTGCTCAGCAACGCTGCGAAGTTCACCGAGGCGGGAACGGTGAAGCTTGCAGTGACAGGGGAAGAGGTCAACGGACGCGACGGCCTGCGTTTTGCCGTCTCCGATACGGGCATCGGAATTTCGCCCAACAAGCTCGAACACGTCTTCGAGGAGTTCTCCCAGGCCGACGAATCGACTACGAAGAACTTCGGCGGCACGGGCCTGGGCCTCGCCATCACGCGGCGCTTCTGCCAGATGATGGGCGGCGACGTCCTCGTGGAGAGCGTCTTGGGGGAGGGCTCCACCTTCTCGCTTCTGCTGCCACTGCGCGTCGCGCTGGAGGGGGGCGACACGAAGGTGCACGAGGCCGCTCCGGCCGCGAGCGAAGGGGCGATTCCCCCCGCCGCCACCACGATCAAGACCACCACCACAACAACAACAACAACCGACGGCCAGCGCACGATATTGGTGATCGATGACGACGCAGCCGCCCGAGAGCTGCTGAGCCGCACGCTCGAGGATGCAGGGCATCGGGTCGTCACCGCCACGGACGGCCGCGAAGCGGTTCAGCTCGCCCGCACCCTGCGTCCCAGCGCGATCACCCTCGATGTGATCATGCCCGAGATGGACGGCTGGGCGGTACTCCGGGAGCTCAAGAGCCACCCGGAGACCCGAGACATCCCGGTCATCATGGTCACGATGACCGACGACCGCGAAATGGGGTACGCGCTGGGCGCGACGGACTTTCTGACCAAACCGATTGAGCGCGGACATCTCGTCGAGCTCCTCACGCGCTACCGCAGCACGGATCCCGAAGCGCACGTGCTCGTCGTCGACGACAACGAAGAGGTCCGGGACGTGATCCGGCGCTCGCTAGAGAAAGAGGGTTGGGCTGTCGAGGAGGCGGAAAACGGCGAGGTCGCCCTCGAACACATTGCGCGCAAGACCCCTGTGATCATCCTGCTGGACCTGATGATGCCCGTGATGGATGGCTTCCAGTTCGTGGCCGAGTTGCGCAAGCGTTCGTTGTCGATCCCCATCGTCGTCGTGACGGCGAAGGATCTCACTGACGACGACCGGCGGAAGCTGAACGGTGAGGTCGAAGGACTGATTCAGAAGCGTGGCGCCGGCCGTGATGAGCTCCTGGCGGAAATCCGGGATCTGGTGGCTTCTACTGTCGGGTCATAGGGTTGTCCGGCGAGTCGACGACACGAGGGTGGGAAGCATGAAAGATGCGCGAGAGGAGCTGGCGGGCCCCGGGCCCGGCGACTACGCCGAGCTCGAGGGTGAGCTGCCGCGAGGCTACGAGGCGCAGCTCGGCCCGAAGGACACACAGATCGCCATCGCCGAGCTGAAGCGGATCATCGAGGAGGGGCTCTGCCGCGAGCTCGGGCTGATCCGGGTTCAGGTGCCACTGATCGTCGACGCTGCGAGCGGCGTGAACGACTACCTCGATCGCGACGGCTCGCGAACGCCCGTCCGCTTCCACATTCCGAACGACGGCGATCGGAACCCCATCGACGCAGAGGTGGTCCAGGCCGCGACCAAGTGGAAGCGAATGGCGCTCGCGCAATTCGAGATGCAGCCCGGCGAGGGGCTCTACACGGACATGCACGCGATCCGCAAGGACTACTTCCTCGACCACGATCACAGCGCCTTCGTCGATCAGTGGGATTGGGAGAGGGCCATCCGTGCGGAAGACAGGAATCTCGAGTACCTGACCGACGTCGTGCGTCGCATCTGGCGCGTCTTGAAAGACGCAGAGCGCGGCGTACGCGGCGCCTTCCCCGCACTGCGCAGCAGCGGCCACCCCGAGCTCCCGGAAGAGATCAGCTTCATCCACGCCGAGCAGCTCCTCGAGCGCTATCCCGACCTGTCGCGGAAGCAGCGCGAGACCGCCGCACTGCGGGAGCACCCGGCGCTCTTCATTTACGGCATCGGATGGCCGCTCGCCGACGGGCTTCCACACGAGCTGCGCGCGGCGGATTACGACGACTGGGCGAGCGAGGTGCGCGCATCGGACGGCCGTCTCACGCATGGACTGAACGGAGACATTCTCGTGATGAATCCGGTGACTGGACGCCGCCACGAGCTGTCCTCCATGGGGATCCGCGTCGACGCCGCGACGCTGCAAGAGCAGCTCGAGATGTCGGGGCAGCTGGACCTGATGCGTCACGACTATCACCAGGCCATCCTGAAGGGCGATCTGCCCCAGAGCATCGGCGGCGGCATCGGGCAATCGCGTACCTACATGCTGCTGCTCGGGAAGGCGCACATCGGAGAAGTGAGTGTGAGCGTGTGGCCCGAGATCCTGAAGGCCATGTGTCGCCGGCGGAACATACACGTACTCGAGTGAGCGGGCGATGTGCACGGTGCGAGCCGGCGGCGGCTGCGGCGGGATCGCTCGCTTCATGGGGGCGCTGCGCCGAGCCGATGCTTGACAAGATTTGGGTGGACCCGCAAGCTGGGCGAAATGCTGCTAGCTCGACTGATCGATCTCTACACCCTGATCATCGTGGCCGCGGTCGCCGTGTCGTGGATGAATCTGCCACGCGACAATCCCGTCGTGCGATTCCTGCATGCGGTCACCGAACCCGTTCTGGAACCCATTCGGAGGGTCCTACCCGAGTTGGGGGGAATCGACTTCTCCCCGGTCGTGGTGATCGTCGTCTTACGACTCGTAGTGGGGATCATCTAGTGCGTCGTCAGGCTTCCAGGGGCAGGGGCAGGGGCAGGGGCAATGCGACGGCCTGTCCGGCCATCCCGGCTTCGCCGGGCTGCCATCGCGTCGAGGCCCGTGCCTGGGAATCCAGCTCTCGTGCTCAGGGGTAGGGGATACTCGCTGTCCAAGAGTCCGGCCGGAGATAGGCTCCAACGGCCGGGCTTCCTCGTGCCAAGCCTGTCGAGCGTGCCGAGAAGGCCGACTCGAGGGGCATGATGCGGAGGATCCTCGTCACAGGCGCACTGGGACAGGTAGGCTCTGAGCTCGTCCCCGCGCTCCGCGATCGTTACGGAGCCGATCGCGTGGTGGCGACGGACGTGCGGATGCACACATTTTCGACGGACGGAGAGGCGGCGGATGGCGACGGGCCCTTCGCGTACGTCGACTGTGTGCACATCCGGCAGATTGCCGACGTGGTGCAGCGTTACGACGTGGGCACGATCTACCACCTGGCGGCGCTGCTCTCCGCCGTGGCCGAGGAGAAGCCGCGGGAAGCTTGGGATGTAAACATGGGCGGCCTCTACCGGGTGCTCGAGGTTGCGCGTGAGCACGCTTGCGCCGTGTTCTTTCCGAGCTCGATCGGCGCGTTCGGGCCCTCGACGCCTCGCGACCAGACGCCCCAGGATACGATCCAACGTCCCACCACGATCTACGGTATCACCAAGCTGAGTGCAGAGCTTCTGTGCGACTACTACGCGCAACGTTTCGGCCTCGACACCCGTGGCTTGCGGCTGCCGGGGCTGATCTCGTATGTCGCGCCGCCCGGTGGAGGCACCACCGACTACGCCGTGCAGATCTTTCACCAGGCGCTGCGTTATCAGCACTACACCTGCTTTCTACGCGCGGACACGTGTCTCGACATGATGTACATGCCCGATGCGACTCGCGCGATGATCGAGCTGATGGAGACCGACGCGTCGCGCCTTCTGCATCGAAACGCCTTCAACGTGAGCGCGGCGAGCTTCACTCCGGCGCAGCTGGCCGACGAGATCCGCCTGCATGTGGAGGGCTTCGCCATGGACTACGACGTCGATCCAGTGCGGCAGAAGATCGCCGACTCCTGACCCGACTCCGTCGACGATCGCGCCGCCCGCGAAGAGTGGGGATGGGAGCCCGAGTGGGATCTCCCGTCCATGACGCGAGACATGTTGCACAACCTTCGGCTGCGCCTCGGCTCGGCGAGCTGACGACGCGCGGAGCGGCGAGAGCATGCCCAGCGACCGTATGCAGAAGGCGCTCGCCGGCCAGCTGGCGGCGCTCGATCGCGAAGGCCGACGCAAGGGAGCGGAGACGGTCACGACGGCGGTGCTGCCTGCCGAAGGCGACCGCGGGCCGCGGATCCTGATCGACGGCGAAGGTGATCGAGCCTTCCTGCGGATGAACTCGAACGGCTACCTGGGAATGGCGCTGCGAAGCGAAGTGATCGCCGCCGAGGAAGAGGCTGTCCGGAAGTTCGGGGTGGGCCCGCAAGCGGTTCGCTTCATCAGCGGCAGCTTCGCCTCGCACGTGGATCTCGAGCGCCGGCTCAGTGCCTTCCACGCTCGCGAGGCGGCGATGATCTTCAGCTCGGCATACGCGACGGTGATGGGGATCCTGCCATCGCTCATCACGAACGAGACGGCCGTGATCAGCGATGAGCTCAATCACAACTGCATAATCAATGCCATCCGACTCGCCGGTCCGGCGGCGAAGTACGTGTATCCGCATCTCGACCTCGCCGGGCTCGAGAGCGCCCTCGAGAGCGCCGCCGGGACCTGCCAGCGTGCGCTGGTGGTGACCGACGGCATCTTCAGCATGCGGGGCGATCACGCGCCGCTGCACGAGATCGAGGACCTCGCGCGCCGCTTCGACGAGCATTTTCCACAGAACGTGGTCGTCGTCGTGGACGACTCCCATGGCGTGGGCGCCTTCGGCGAGACTGGGCGCGGCACCGAGGAGTTCTGCGCTGCGAGCGCCGATATTCTGGTCGCGACGCTCGGCAAGGCGCTCGGCGTGAACGGAGGCTACGTGGTGGGCAGTGCGGTGCTCGTCGAATACCTGCGGGAGGTTGCGCCCTTCTACGTGTACTCGAACCCGATCACGCCCGGTGAGGCCGCCTCCGCGTCCAAGGCCCTCGAACTGCTCGACGGCCCGTGCGGTCGCGGGCTGCTCGCCCACCTGCGCGAGATGACGCTGCGCTTCGAGCGGGGCATCATGGCACTCGGCTACGAGACGATCCCGAGCCCGCACCCGGTCGTACCCTGCCTGGTGCGCGATAGCCCGCGCACCGCCGCTCTGGTCGAGCACCTGCGCGCGCAAAGCATCCTCGCCACCGGGCTCGCTTATCCGATCGTACCACGCGGAGACGAGGAAGTCCGCTTCCAGATCTCCGCCGACCACACGCGGGCGGACATCGACGAGGCTCTCACCGCGCTCGCGAGCTTCGAGCGGTAGCCCGGCGACCGAGCGCTGTCGTCTTCACTCGGTTGCCCGGCGAGCGGACGCTGCTGATTCTTCTTCGGCCATCAGATCGCTCTGGAGTTGCTGGATGAGCCGGGCCCGAGATACGCTCTCAGTGCCCGATTCCATTGTGCGGCGAGGTGGCCGATCGGTCGACGGCAGCGGTCTCGAAAGTCGTTAGGCCGATGGGCGAGATTTCCCCGCGCTTTCAGTCAACCCGACACTTGCTGTCCGAGTTGAATCCAGCAACCGTGATCCGGGATGAGTCATGCTGATACAGAGCGGCCGGTATCGGAGGGCGGATCGATGACGAGTTGCAGGTTGCACGTCAGCACCGGGATGCGATACGTAATTTGCACCCAGCCGATGAGGTGATCGGGGAACGCTTCGTCGTGACCGAGTTACTCCCGTTCCATCATGCTTCGCGACCGAATGACCTGCTACCTTGATGCCGAGTCGGCCGGAATCCCGCAACAATCCATACCCGCTTTCACTGGAGACACTGGAGACCATTCATGTCAGGAACCGCCCTCTTCTTCTTGATTTTCAGCGTGCTGGTCATCGCGACCATCGTGTTTGCCGTCGGCATCTTCAACCGGCTGGTCGCCCTCCAATATCGCTACAAGAACGCCTTCGCCCAGATCGAGGTGCAGCTGAAGCGCCGGCACGACCTCATTCCGAACCTGGTCGAGACCGTGAAGGGCTACATGAGCCATGAGCGCGAGACCCTCGAGGCGGTCATCCAGGCTCGCAACCAGGCGGTGGGCGGGCTCGAGCAGGCGGCGGCTCGGCCCGGCGACCCAGCGGCGATGAATGCCCTCTCTGGAGCCGAGGGGGTGCTCAGCGGTGCGATGGGGCGCCTGCTGGCGCTCTCGGAGTCGTACCCCGATCTCCGGGCCAGCGAGAATATGCAACAGCTCACCGAGGAGCTGACCTCGACGGAAAACAAGGTGTCCTTCGCGCGCCAGGCCTTCAACGATGCGGTGACTGTCTACAACACCGCCAAGGACATCTTTCCGGCGGTGCTTCTCGCTAAAATGATAGGCCACAGCCAGAACGCGTCCCTCCTGGAGTTCGACAGCCAGGCGATCGCCGAGGCACCGAAGGTGTCCTTCTAAGCCTCTCGAGCCAACAGTCCCCGCGACACCCAAGGGCCCGTCAACCGCGTCATGGCCACACAATTCTTCGAGCTGCAGGACCAGGCGCGTCGCAACACGACGCGCCTGGTCCTGCTCTTCTGCCTGGCGGTCGCCGCCATCGCACTGGGCCTCTATGCGCTCGCGGCGGTGGCGATCGGTTTTCGCGGCACGGACCCCATGACCCAGCAGCTGGTATTCGAGATCGTGTGGCTCGACCCACTATTGATGCTTCAGGTTGGCCTCCTCACACTGGCGGTCGTGGGCGGCGCTAGCCTGTACCGCATCAGCCAGCTCTCCGGCGGCGGGCGGGTGGTGGCCGAGGGATTGGGCGGCCGGCTCTTGCATTCAGATTCGACTGCGGCCGCCGAGCGAAAGATCCTGAACGTCGTCGAGGAAATGGCGATCGCTTCGGGGATCCCAACCCCGCCGGTCTACTTCCTGGATCAGGAGCCGGGGATCAACGCCTTCGCGGCGGGCTTCAGTCCGAGCGACGCGGTCATCGGGATTACCCGCGGCTGTGCGGAGCAGCTCTCCCGCGACGAGCTGCAGGGTGTCGTCGCCCACGAGTTCAGTCACATCATGAACGGTGATATGCGCCTCAATATCCGCTTGATGGGCGTGCTCTACGGCATCCTCGTGATCGGCATGATCGGCTACTTCCTGTTGCGCTCCTCGCTGTGGGCCGGAGCCGCCTCGCGACGCAGCAGCAAGGACAACTCGGCGATGGCGATGGTGGCGGCCGGCCTCGCTCTGATGGCCCTGGGCTTTCTCGGCACGTTCTTCGGCAACCTCATCAAGGCTTCGGTGAGCCGCCAGCGCGAGTTCCTCGCCGACGCCTCGGCGGTCCAGTTCACCCGCAACCCCGCCGGTATCGCGGGCGCGCTCAAGAAGATCGGCGGCTTCGAGGCGGGCTCGGAGATCGGGAGCCCCGCGGCACCGGAGTCGAGCCACCTCTTCTTTGGCCGGGCGCTCAGCTCGGGCTTCAACTCTCTATTCGCCACGCACCCGCCGCTGGCCCGGCGCATCGAGATTCTCGACCCCAGCTGGCAAGGCGCGCTTGCCGAGCCCCGCGCCGGCGCGGGGCCGTCTGGCAGCGCCGCCGCGGCCGGATTCGCGGGCGGCACTGCGGCCGCCGCCTTGGCTGGGAGTGCGGTCGACCAGATGGGACGCGTCTCCACCGCGCACCTCGACTACGCGGTGCAGCTGCTGCGCGAGCTCCCACCCGCGCTGAAGCAGGCGGCCCACGACTCCTTCGCTGCCCGCGCGGTCGTCTACGCGCTGCTGATGGACGTGCATTCCGAGCTCCGCAAGCTCCAGCTCGAGATCCTCGACGCGAAGGCCGAACGGGGGGTCCCGGAGCTCACGCGCAAGCTGTTGCCCGAGGTGCAGCGCCTCGGCCCCGGTCATCGCCTGCCCCTCATCGACCTGGCGCTGCCCGCGCTGCGCGATCTCTCCGCTCCGCAGTACGAACGCTTCCAGAGCCTCGTGCACGATCTCGTGCAGGCCGACCAGCGCATCGAGCTATTCGAGTGGACGCTGCAGCGGATTCTACTCGCGCACCTCGCGCCGAGCTTCCAGGGCGTGAAGCGGCCTCGGCGGCGCTTGCGATCAAAGCAGCAGCTACGCTGGACATTGGAGGTCATTCTCTCCGCCCTGGCACGGGTCTCGGGTCTGTCGGAGAGTGCGATGCAGCAGGCCGTGGTCGAGGCGGGCCGCGATCTGCTCAGCCCCGATCTGCGGAAAGCCGAGCTGCGGCTACTGCCCCCGGACCGGGTTGGCCTCGCGTCCCTCGACGAGGCGCTGACGCTGGCGGCGTCACTCGATGCGAAGGCGAAGGAAGGCCTACTGCGCGCGTGCGCGCAGGTCATCGCCGCCGACGGCGAGCTGGCCGACTCCGAGGCGGAGCTCTTCCGGGCGATTGGGGACAGCCTCGGATGCCCGGTGCCTCCCCTGCTCCCGGGCCAGCCGCTGGTCTGAGAGCGGCATGCGCACGCGAAGGCAATCGTCATCGCGCGAGTACGAAGAAGCAACCTCGGCTCAGCTCTGGTCGAACGCCAGAGATCCTCTCGTGTTTCGAGCCGAGTCGCTGGATTCATGCTGGAGCGGTTGGATAAGCCCCGAACGAGATGCGTTCGAAGTGTCCGGTTTGACTGTGCGGAGAGGTAGCCAAGCGGTTGACGGCACCGGTCTGGAAAGTCGTGCGCGTTAGTCAAGATTCTTCCAAGATTTCGGCTGGGCAACGCACAGTCGGGCCGTCTCCGGCAATGCTGATGCCGAAGGCGTCGCGGTGACACAGAGTAGCCGGTTGCCTACGGACTTCCGGACTATCGCGCGCGGCCTCGCAGTCTACGTCGTGCCTTCTTCAGGATTCTGCTTCGGGGAAGGGCGCCCACGGCATCCCGCAAGTCCGCCTCGGTTCCCTGCCTCGCATTCGACCGCCTCATCTCGAGAATTCGTCTCCAACGAAAGAATCTGCGATGTCGGGATCCGGCGAAGATTGGCGATCTACAGGAGCTTCGCGCCAACAGCCCCGAGTGCGGTAGAGAGGCTGGCCCGTTTCCCTTCTGATAGGATTCTCTCCTCATGAGTGCTGCAAAGTCGTCCCCAGAGACACCTCATTCGGTGAAGATTCGATTCGGCGCCTGGTACGACGATCGGGACCTGGAGCTCGTGTTCCCCGACGGGTGGCAGGTCGCGCTCTGCCCGCCTAACGACGGTCCGGATATTGGCGTCGCGGGCATCGAGGCCGCCTTCGCGAATCCGATCGGAACACCGCGTCTGCGCGAGCTGGCAGCCGGCAAGCGCAGGCCCTGCATCGTCATCGACGATCTATCGCGCCCGACCCCGGGGCGCCGGCTCGTCCCGGCCGTGCTCGAGGAGCTGCGCTGCGCGGGCATCGAAGCGCGAGAGATTCTGCTGCTGGCCGGCGTTGCGAATCACCGTCCGATGACCCGCCACGATTTCGTGTTGAAGGTCGGTGCTGAAGTGCTCGATGCTTGCCGGGCGGCCAACCATTTCTCCTGGGACAATTGCGTCCCCATCGGCACGACGAGCTTCGGCTCGCCGGTCGAGATCAATGCCGACTTCCTGGAGGCCGACCTCCGGATCCTCGTGGGATCGATCATTCCCCATGGCGCGGCGGGTTTCTCCGGCGGATCGAAGCTGCTCATGCCCGGCATCGCGAGCGTCGCCTCTGCGGAGGCCTTCCACCGCGGCAGCTGCACGCGCGGGCGTTATGCCGTCGTCGAGACGGATGCTCGTCGCGAGGCCGACGAGGCAGCTCGAATGGCGAATGTCGACTTCCTGGTGAACGCCGTTCCCAATTCGCATATGGGGTTGGCCGGACTCGTGACCGGCGACGTCGTCGAGGCCCATCGCGCTGGCGTCGAGATTGCGCGCAGTGTCTGCGCGAGTCCATCGCCCCCCGGAAGCGACGTCTGTGTCCTCTCGGTCTATCCGAAGGATGGCGAGTTCTTGCAATACCTGACGGCCTTCGCCCCATGGCAAACGGCTCCAGAACCCCTCGTTCGCGAGGGGGGGACCCTTGTCGTCGCGCTCGAGGGTTCCGAAGGATTGGGTACCCATTGGCTCTTCGGACCCGGTATGCGGCTCGACCCCGGCCGGGCGCCTGGCGTGAAGGGCCGCGACATCATCTTTTTTGCACCCTGCATCGACCGGGGCAGCCTGCCGCCCGCAGCGCGCGACGACACGATCCTATTTCGAACCTGGGAGGAGACGACGGCCTGGCTTCAGGGCAAGCACGGTGAGCATGCTTCCGTTTCCGTCTTTCCCTGTGCCACGATGCAGCTCGGAGCGGGGCGACGGTGAAGCCCTCGTGACAGTGCCGCGCGAAATCCCTGTCGGGGTCGAGACGCAAGCCGCTCGACCTCGTCTTCGACTGTGCCGGGGTCGCGGGGGCGACGGTGCTCGAAATCCTGGATCCGGCCGACGGGCACCCTCGTCGGCATGGGATACGGCCTGCACCCCGAAGAGATCACCACTGCCGTGCCCGGGCTGAAGGAGCTCCGGGTGCAATTCTCGATCTGCGCGATCGGCTCCGTCAAACACCCCGCGAGTGGGGCATCCCCGTCCCGGGAATCAAGACCGCAGCGGCTTCCAATGCTGCTGAGAAGATCCCGGAAGGGTCTTGACTTGAATAAACGATCAAAAAATCCCAACTACGTGTTGAGCATCGCCTTTCTGTTGACGGCGCTGAACGTGATGGACCGGCAGCTACTCGCGATGGCTGCTGGTCCGATCCAGGCGGAGTTCGGCCTCAGCGACACGGAGCTAGGCATCCTGACGGGCTTCGCCTTCGTCGTCATGCACGCCACAGTGGGGATCCCGATCGCATCCTTTGCCGACCGCACCAATCGCCGTAACCTGATCGCAGCCGGAATCGTGGCCTGGAGCGTGCTGACGGCCGTCACCGGGCTCGCTCGCAGCTACGCACAGATATTCGCTGCCCGCATCGGCGTGGGAATCGGCGAGGCCGTAGGGAGCGGACCCGTTCAATCGTTGCTCGCCGACTACTTTCCCGTCGAACGCCGCGCGGGCGCACTCGCGATCGTGGGCGCCGGTGGCAATCTCGGTGCATTCGTGGCGCTCTTGCTGGGTGGCTTCCTGGTCGACTGGGTCGGGTGGCGAGCCACGTTCTTCATCTTTGGTGCGCCGGGCCTGGTGATTGCGCTCGTGCTCTACGCGACGGTCGACGAGCCCCAGCGCGGTGCTGCTGATCAACGGCCGGTCGAAAGTCTGCCGCTCCGCGAGGGCCTCGGACAGTTTCTGGCAATGCCCTCCTTCTGGTACATCACGCTCTCAGCGACGTTCAATCAATTTGCCAACTACGGGTTCCTCTTCTTCCTGCCCACCGCGATGGCGCGACTCCATGGCCTCGATATGAGCGAAGCGGGCACCATTCTGGCTTTTTCCCAGGCACTACCCACCTTCGCCGGTGTCATCAGCTCGGGATTCCTCGCCGACCGCCTCAGCCGCGTCGACCTGGCATGGCATCTGCGGCTGCCCGCGCTCGCCTCCGTCCTCGCCGTGCCCCTCGCGATCGCGTTTCTCTCGATCGATTCGCTCCCGCTCGCGCTGCCCTTCTGCGTGGGGATGGCCTTCTGCAGCACGATGTGGCTCGGTACCGGGAACGCCGCTCTCCAGAGCATCGTCCACCCTTCGGTGAGAGCGACCGCGTTCTCGGTCCTGCTGCTCTTCTCGAGCCTGATCGGACTCGGCTGCGGGCCGGCCTTCGTCGGATGGGTGAGCGACCGGCTCGCTCCCAGCTACGGCGACGAGTCGATTCGCTACGCGCTGATGGCCGCCGCCACGGCGCAGCTGCTCGGCGGTCTCGCGCATTACCTCGCGTCACGCCGATACGCCCGCGACTCGAGGCACCCGTAGCCGGCGGCGCGAGAACTCGATCGCGTGCACCGGATCGCGTGACTTCGAGACGGGTGCCGATGCCTCGATCGTGGGCCGGTGCCGCCAGCTCTACCAGTCTGATCCAAATTCAAAGTCGGAGGAGCGAGCCCAAGCTATCGAGACCCGCTTGGCCGCTGAAACCGGAGCCCGAGAGGCTCGCTCGATGCGGATGGCCAAAGGCCTAAACCTACATAGCCTGCCTGATCTGCGAAGAAAGATTCGCGCCCCGGGGTTCTTGAATTGATCGCGTAGTCGAAGCGTGCCTGCGCGTTCACGACTCGCCTAGGCGCTTCCGAGTGGACCACTTTGTGACCCCTCCCCTCGCCGTTTCGATCCGGTCCCGCTGGATCCCTCGCCGTCGACCGGTACGAACGTCACGAGCCCTAGAAGACCCTCCTCCATGAGGTCGTCCGCGACGAGCTCGAGCCCTTCCTCGCCCGCGCAAGAACGGCTAGCGTGCCCGTCGCGCGCTTCGTCGAGCGCGAGGCGGGTTCTCCACGACACCGACCAGACCGTCATCGAGACCGTCATCGAGACCGCAGACGATCGCTGGACGCGCTCGAAAGGGGCTCTCGCATTCTGCGGCGAGGCCCTAGAATGAAACGCGGGACCGATCGACCGCATCCATCTTCGATCGCCACCCCGCAGCCGACGTTGCGGCCGTACATGATTCGCCCACAAAGTGAGGACTCTGTGAACAAGAACTCGATTCGCTCTTTTCTGGCCCTGCTCGTCTTCTCCCAACTCCTGCTCGTCGCGCCCGGCGCGATGGCTAAGGACCAGAAGGCGCCCTTCATCACGGAGGCCTACTACCAGATCGAATGGGGTCATTTTGAGGAGTTCATGGAACTCTTCAAGCGCAACCACTATCCGATCCTCGAAGAGCTCCTCAAGCGTGGCGCGATCGACTCGATGGAGGCGTCGTTTCCCGTGAATCACGCGAGCGAAGAGTCACGCTGGGATTTCCGCCTACGGATCACCATGAGCGATACGGACAAAATGGCCAGCGAATTCCTGAAGGTCTCGAAGAAGCTCTATCCCGACCAGAAGAAGCTCGCCGAAGAAGAACGCCACCGGTTCAGCCTGCTGAAGGCCCATACGGATATCGTGATCCGCCTTGACGACATGTCCGACTGGTAGGCCCCGCCATGAAACTCTCGGTCTGGCCGGGGTCGCTCCAGCCCTACGAGGAGATCCTCGCCGTCGCGAAGCACGCCGAGGCGACGGGATGGGATGGCGTGTGGTTCGCCGACCATTTCATGGCCGACGGCGACCTCGATGGGGCGCCTTTCGAGGAGGCCTGGACGACGCTCTCCGCGCTCGCGGCGGTCGTTCCCCGGGTCCGGCTCGGAACCCTCGTCATCGGCAACACCTATCGCCATCCCGCGGTCCTGGCCAAGATGGCGGCGAGCATCGACCAGATCAGCGGCGGGCGTTTCGTGCTCGGCCTCGGGGCGGGCTGGCAGGAGAACGAGCATCTCGCTTACGGCATCCCCTTTTATACGGTCCGCGAGCGTCTCGCGCGCCTCGAGGAGGCGTGCCAGGTCATCCAGGGGCTCTTTCGAGACGAGCGTACGACCTTCGAGGGCCGCCACTACCAGCTCGCGAATGCGCCCCTGTCCCCGAAACCCGTACAGACTCCGCTGCCCCTCATGATCGGGGGCGGCGGCGAGAAGGTCACGCTGCGGATCGCAGCTCGCTACGCGCAGGAATGGAATACCCGCGCCGATCTCGAGACGATGATCCACAAGATGGGCGTGCTCGACGGGCATTGTGCCGATCTCGGCCGCGATCCGGCGACGATCACGCGCTCGACGATGGCGCTAATCGGGATCGCCGACGACGAGGCGACGGAACGCCATCTGCGCGAGAGCGCCCCCTTCTCGCCCCTTCTCACGGGAAACGAGGAGCGCGTCCACGAGCAGGTGAAGGCCTACGCCGACGCCGGGATCGACGAGCTGATCGTCCCCGACTTCAACCTCGGGCGCGGCGAGGAGAAATGTGCGGCGCTCGATCGGATCCTCGCCTGTGCGCGGCCGGCGGCGAGCGGGGGCGGCTGAGACGCGGCAATTCAGTTGAAAATCTCACGCGAAGAGGGGCAGCAGCTCCCCGATCGTTCGTTCGAGCTGCTCGTCTTCGTCCTCGGCTGTGAAGCGCAGGAGGATATCCGTCGCGCCGGCGTCTATGAAGCTCCGAAGCCTCTCGGCGCACGCCTCGGGCGGGCCGTGGGCGACCGAGGCGCCGATATATTCGATCGGTGCGTCCATCGAGTAGTAGGCGTCGAGGTAGGCCTTCGATTCCCGAAGTGCGACTGCGGGATCCGCGTTGATGTTCACGTTGTAGTAGAGACAACAGGGACGGCCCTCGAAGCTCCGGTCGTAGTCCGGTGCGTAGTCGATGATCTGCTGCCGGAACGTGCTGAAGTCCCGAAGCGGGAGCGCCGTCATCATCCAGCCGTCACCCAGGCGCGCCACCCGGCGCAGGTTGCGCTCGCGCAGGTGTTCGGGGGTCCGTCCGAGGACGGGGGTGCCCGCCATCCAGATCGGTGGAGGCTTCTGGAGCGGTGCCGGCTCGACGAAGGCGTCCTCGAGCTGATGGAAGCGTCCACGATGGGTGACGCGCTCCTCGCTCCACAGTCGCCGCAGGATCTCGACGTTCTCCTCGAGGCGTTCGGCGCGTTCCGCGGCGCGGATTCCCATGTTCGTGTACTCGGCGCGATGCTGCTGTTCACCGGCGCCGCCTCCCATGCAGGCGCCGAGGATGGTGCGGCCCTCAGAAATGAGGTCGAGACTCGCCCATTGATAGGCGACGAGCACCGGGTTGCGCGAAGGCAACGTTGCCATGCAGGCGACCCCGAGCCGGATCTCACGCGTGCGCGCGGCGATTGCCGAAAGCAGCGTGATCGATTCGACGCGCGGCTTCGCCATGATCGAGTCGCCGACCCAGACGTGTTCGAAGCGGCTGCAGGCTTCCGCGCGGCTCGCGCGATCGAGGATCTTCTCCGTGCCCGCGCCGAGCGATCCGGCGAGAACCCCGCTGCGATTGGAAAGGACGAGACCGAAGCGAGTCGACACCCTGCTTGTCATGGCGCGAGAGTAGACACTCTCATTCCTCGCGGCCAAGGCCATCGACCGAAGGAAGACGCGGCGCGGACATTCGCCGATACGACCGCGGCCCCGGAAGGGGTCGGGTGCCCCGCGACGCCTAGTGGAAGGAATGTACGCTAGCGGCGGTCGAGAAAATCCCTCTTGAACCTCCTATCCCCACAAGATGAGTCAGCTTGATACAGAGTTGCCGGTCGACGCTGTGTCGGTCGTCGCCCGCACTGACGGCATCAGATCAGCCGGAAGTCTCCGCGAGAATAGGCCGGGTTTCTGGCCGACGTCCGAGTAGGGTTGTTATGGCAAGCCCCAGCGGGTGGCCCCCGCGGCGGGGCACTCTTTCTCGACAAGGACCTGGGCGGACCTGGCTACGGACAACTCAAGCTAGGCCTGCTCAACGAGGTCCTCGGCCGCTACGGCTCGGCGCCACAGATCTTCGGAGCGGGCGCGCCCGACGCCGGGAACATGGAGATGCTCGTGGCCTACGGCACCGAAGAGCAGAAAAAGGGCTGGCTGGAGCCGATGCTGAACCAGGAAATCTGGTCAGTGTTTTCGATGAGCGAATCGCAGAGCGGTTCCGACCCGAATCTGTTCAAGACGCACGCTCTGCGCGTCGGCGACAACTGGATCATCAACGGCGAGAGGTGGTTCACGAGCGCCGGTCGTGCGGCCGGCGCATCGGAAGGACATTCTACGTTAGCCTCAACCGCCCCAATCGCCTGCCGGCCAGCTCCGGCTTTCTACGGGTGCGTCCTCATGGAGGCGGACCTTTAGCGCGTAGAGGCAAGGTACTGAAGAAGCGCCGTGCCCCCGAAGGCGTGCGATCGGTTAATCTGCGGCGGTTCTCAGAAAAATTCGCCGAACTCCTTGACAACTTATTTGTGAAAATCCACTCCGCTGCTCAGGTCGCACGAAATCAGGTCGTCAGACCTCCCGTGGTGAGCACAGGCGCACTCATCGGAGTCGCTCTCTCGCTCAAAACAACGAAGCGTAATTCGTCGAAGCACACCTGCATCCAAAGGCCCACAAAACCCAGCGCTACACTCCATGGAATCACCTCACGGTCCCGCGTTGAGGTCATCCAGCATGTCTGCTCTGCAAGGTCTTTCCCACGATCAACTCCTGATTCAGTTGCGCGATCTGATCCAGCGCGATCATACCCTCGAGGCAGAGCTCATTGCGTATCTCGCTGAGGTCGATGCGCGCCGGCTCTACCTCGAGCAGGCGTGCCCCTCGATGTTTCACTACTGCGTCCACGTGCTGCACTTCGCCGAAGGCGTTGCGTACAAACGAATCACTGTGGCGCGGGCGACGCGAGAATTCCCGAAGCTACTGGTCGCGCTCGAGCAGGGGCGTCTCCATCTCACGGCGGCGAGCTTGCTGGCCCCCCATTTGAATCGGGAATGTGCGACAGAGTGGCTGGAGGCGGCGTGTCACAAGACAGCCCGGGAGATCAAGCAGTGGATCGCGAACCGCAAGCCGAAGGCCGATGTGAAGACCTCAATACGAAAGTCCCCGACAGCGAGGCTGACCGCCGACATGTCGAAGGGGGCCGCCCCGAGCGAGCGCGGCCCGACTCGGGCCAGCGTGACAGGGCTTCCCAGGACAGTTCCTCGCCATGCTGCAGCAGCGGCTGATCGCATTGTCCCAGACGCTTCCGCTCCCACCACCGCCGCCCCGAGAGTGGCGGCCCAAGGAAACAGGACAAGCTCTGCGCCACTCGGGGCCAATCGCTACTGCGTTCGCTTTACGATCGATGCCGTGGTGCACGAAGAGCTGCAGGAGCTTCGGGCGCTGTTGCGGCATCAGATTCCGGACGGGGACGTGGCGAAGATCATCGGACGGGCGGTTCACGCGCTACTCGAGCAGGCCCGTAGGCAGAAGCGCGGCGCGTGCTCACCGGCTCGCGTTAGCCGCTCGTCCCAGGCGTCCGCGATGCCAGGCCCGGGCTTCTCGGCCGCCACCGCTGGGACCGATACATCCACTCCGGCCAGTGGCGCGATCACTCCCGCTCCCGAGGCGCCCTCGAAGAGGCCTTCTCGGAAGATCCCGACTGCGATTCGGCGTGCGGTGTGGGAGAGGGATGGAGGGAGGTGTAGCTATGTGTCGCGGAAGGGGCGGCAATGTGGGGCGCGTGACTTTCTGGAGTTTCACCATCAGGTGCCCTGGGCCCGCTGTCGGGAACATCGTGAGTCCAATATTCAGCTGCGCTGCCGCTCCCACAATCAACACGCGGCCGAGCTGGACTTTGGCGCCCAACATATGGCGGCCTGTCGAAAACGCCGGGGTACATCGGCTGCCAATGACGCAGTCGTCGAATCGGCAACCGAGCCTTGGGTGCAGCAGGATTCGAATCCAGCTGGCGTGGCGAGCGCAGACCGGGGGGCGGTGCCGTGAAGCTGCCGATATCCAGGATTCGGGGATGCCGCTCGCGCCGCGGTTGACGGGAGCGATCGATGAAGTGCCAGCCGATTGAAGGGATCCTGCAGCGGCCCTTTCCCTCCAGCCACGCGACCCCATTTGATGTTCTGTCTACGGCTCTCGCCTGCAGGCCTTTTTCGTCTCGTCCAGACGGATCTTCTCGTCAATAGACAGCACCACGTTGGGTCGTTCCTTGTCGAATCGATTGGCGTACAAGATCTCGATGTACAGCCGAAGCGGCATCTTCCACAGTTCCTGGTTGTGATTGTCCAGCTTGCCGAACTTCTTTGGGTTCATCCGCAGCTCGCGGGCCATCTGGGCCCGGGCGTGGGAGAGCCGGTGGCGCCTTCGCGCTGTGATCCACACCTGCAGCTTCTGGATCGTTTTCTTCTTCTTGGTCATTCCGCTCCTCTCTGCGGGTTGATGGCAGGGTCATGCGCGATACTTCCTGCCGGCAGCCCTGCGGGGCGTTTCTTGGCGGCGGTCTTCTGTGTGGCGGCCCTCCGGGCGCTTCCGCGGTCCGTCTTCCGCTTCGATGGGTCGGACATCGATGCGTCCACTCGGCGTCAGCCCGCAAATCAGGGTATCGCTGGCCTCGGGGGCGCGATCGGGCGAGAGCTGGGTCATTGGCGGTAGATCCATGAGTGTGGCCTTTGTCGCGCCGCTCCGCAGCGCGACTCCTGGCCCTCGCAACCACGCTGCGCCGTGAAGCGGACCAGGCTCCTCGACGGGTCGCCTCCAGAGGAATCCATGCTGCGATGGACCCACATGGTGTTGCGCGGCGCGGGCGTGGCCGCGACCCCGCTGTACGCTGCGCTGCGGACCGAAGGTTCCGCTCCAGATGTGACCGCGGCTGTCACTGGACGGGCTAGCATCCGGAGTCGCTGTTCAGAGAGGTACACTCGGCATGCGTGCAGAAGGGTCATCGCGAGGGCTGCGAAAATGGTGAGAGTCACGAGAGCGGCGAAGGTGAGAAGGTGAAGCGGCGCGGCCAGCGCGCACGGCGCCGGCAGGCGACGCCGGTCGCGCACATGATCTTGAGCAAGCGCATGGCCGATCACCGGCCTCACGACATGATTTGCGAACTTGTGGACAACGCCTTCGACGCCGCTGCGACGCGCGTGTGGATCGAGCTTGGGCGGCGTTCCATCTCCGTGTCCGACGACGGCGAGGGAATGGAGGACATCAACGACGCCATTCGCTTCGGCAAGGGGACGAAGGTGCAGCGCCGCGGAGGGGTGTTGGGTCGTTACGGCGTGGGAATGACGGATGCGCTGTGCAAGCTCGGTCCACGTGCGGAGATCGCCACCCTTCACCGTGGCGGCTTGCGGCGCTTGCGTGTCAACTGGGAGGAGTGCCTGAGCAACGAGCACTTCCCCTACCTCGACGAAACGCGTCCTCGCAAGACGGCGGTGCTCGAGTCGGTCGAAGGTGTCGAGGTCTCGTCGGGCACGCGCGTCACCATCATGGGCCAGGCGCCGGGGATCCAGCTCGACAAGCTTCGTCGCCTTCTGACGGAGCGCTACACGCCGGGCATCTGGCAGGGGCGCGAGATCTTCCTGCGTCGCGAGGGTCGGGAGTGGCTCACCATCGAAGACATGGAGCCTGGCCCGCTGGTCGACATCCTCGAGTACGACGGTGTGATCGAAGGCCTGCCCTACCATGTGTACGGCGGCCTCATGACGCGCCGCAACGTGGTCTACAACCGCGTCTTCGTCGGCTACTCGTATCGCTTCATCGAGGACAGCACTGAGCTCTTCAAGGGCGTGTCGACCGCGCACCTGCAGGTCTTTCTCGACGAAGCCTGGAAAGACTGCCTGGGGACGCATAAGAATCGCCTCGAGCACCTCCGCGAAGAGCTCTTCGAGGACATCCGCTCGCGGGCCAAGGACTGGCTAGCCGCGGCGGCCCAGAAGAGCGAGACCCTCCAGCTCACGAGTCTGGCCCTCGAGCTGGAGGACTACCTTGCGAAGATGGCCAGGTCCACGGGCGACGATGCCGTGGCTCCACAGACGAAATCTTCGGGGGGCGAGCGCCAGCGGGCGCGCGTCAAGCGCCCGCGCGAGTCGCGGGGCGAAGCGGGTGACGACGCTGCTTCCGGCAAGCGCAGGCGCGGGATCGCGATCGTGTGGGACGCCGCGCTTGGACAGCTGGGCGAGCTGCGAGTCAGCGACGGCGAAGAGGTGCTCGTGGCGCTGAACCCCGAAGATGCGCGCATCCGCGTCCTGCGCGAGAAGCGCGACTGCCCGGGTCTGGTGCACATCATCAGTGCCTACGTGGCACAGTACGCCGCTCTCTCGGACGAGAATGCGCGCCGCGTCTTGCGCGCCGGCGTGCTGAGGGGGGCGCAGCCGGGCTACCGCCCGCACGAGCTCTACGCCTACTACTACGACAGAGTGGATCAGCCGGCAGTCGCGCATGAGTCGGAGTGAGCCCGGGCTCCGCGCGCGGAGGCCACCGCTCGATCAGACCCGCTGGCTACAGACCTCGGAGCGGTCGAGAATTCTCACCGTCGGCATCTCGACTCCGCCATTCGCAACACCATCGGCGACAGCCTCGATCTCGATAAAGCCATGCGGCCAGACCACCCGGAGGAGAATCGCTGGGACTATCTGCTCGGTCACACACCGAGCGTTTCGATCGTCGCGCTCGAGCCACACTCCGCAAAGCAGGACCAGATCAGCAAAATCATCGACAAGAAGAAGGCGGCCCGGCAGCAATTGAGCGGCCACCTGAAGCCGGGCGAGCAGATCTCGGCTTGGATCTGGGTCGCGTCGAGCAAGGTCTTCTTCGCAGATACCGAGAAGGTCCGCCTGCGGCTCAACCAGCAGGGGATTCGGTTCGTCGCGAGCCCGGTGCTGAAGAAGCATCTGTGCCGGACGCGAAGCCGGCGAGGCGAGGTCGTCGATGAAAGCGATCCTGCACCCGCGCTGCCCATCCAGCCGCTCGACTCCATTTGACGTTCCGATCCCTATCAGGGGATTTTTTCCCCATAATCCGTGCACAACGTCAAATATTTGCGATCCTCCCGGAGTGGACACCGCGACTTTCCTTCAGACTCGGACGATCTTCAGCCTAGACGAGGCCGCCCGGGCGCTCGGGGCTGCGGGCGGGCGGAAGGGGACTCGCGAGCGTCTCAAGTACGCTGCGCGCCAAGGGCGGGTCAAGCGCGTTGCCGGGGCCGTGTACGCGACCGTTCCGGCGGGCGTATCACCCAAAGAGTTTCAGCCGGATCCCTTCCTGGTCGCAGCCACGCTTCGCCACGATGCGATCTTCACCCACCATTCCGCCTTGGAGCTTCTCGGTGCCGGCCATTCGGAATGGAGGCTCTGCACGGCCGCAACGGCGCGGCGGCGCGCGGGAGTCGACTTGGGCGGAACGAAGCTCCGCTTCCTCTCGCACCCCAGGGCGCTGGTTCAGCGGGGCCTATCCGCCCTCGGGACTCGGTCCGTAACGCGGCTGGATCGAGAGCTGCACGTGACGGGGCCCGAGCGGACACTTCTGGATGGCTTCCGTCAACCGGAGTTGGTGGGCGGGCTCGCCGAGCTCGTAGAGTCGGCTGCGGGCTTCTCGGTGCTCGACCTTGAATTACTCGTCGATGTCCTCGACGCGTACGGTCAGAAGAAGCTCTGGGCGGCGGTGGGTTGGTTCCTCGAGCGACATCGCAGCACCTTCTTCGTCGATGAGGCGCTGCTGGAAAGGTGTGCCGGGGAGGTGCCGAAGAAACCGCAGTATCTGGTGCGCTCGGAGCGCGGCGGCGTGCTGGCCAGGCGTTGGAATCTGATGTTGCCGGCCAATCTGGTCCGCGCGGGAGAACCCGATGAACCTGCGCCGTGAGCATATTGCCACGCTGGCCACGGGGACGGGCTTCCGTGCGCAAGCGCTCGAAAAGGTGATCCGTCTCGGCGAGGTGCTGGCCGACATCAATCGCCACCCCTTGCTCTCCCGGGTGCTTGCGCTCAAGGGCGGAACGGCTCTCAATCTGTTCTTCGGCGCGCCTCCGCGTCTTTCGGTCGACCTCGATTTCAACTACATCGGCCATGTGGATCGCGCTGGGATGCTCGAAGAGCGACCCGAGGTGGAACGTGCGCTGCAGGGCATCGCGAAGGGCCAGGGCTACCAGCTTCAGCAATCGCGCGAGGGCCACGCGGGCCGAAAGTTTTATCTCGGCTATCGCTCGACGGCTGGGACCCAGGACCGAATCGAGGTCGACCTCAACTTCCTGTTTCGATTGCCGCTGGGTGAGATCCGAAGCCTTGTGATGTGGCAACCAGGCAATCTCGAGCGACCGAGCGCAAGGGTCGTCCCAGTGGCCGAACTATTCGCGGGAAAGCTCTGCGCCCTGCTCGATCGGGTGATGCCGCGGGACTTGTTCGATGTGATACGCATTCCCGATCACGACGCGACGACCTTGGCGAACCCCGGGTTCCGAAAGGTCTTCATTGCGCTCTCGGCTACGCTGGATCACCCGGTCTACAGCTACGGGCGGGATCGGCTGGAGCGCGTCACGGAGCGTATTGTGAGTGAACAGCTCGCGCCGATGCTGAATCCCGACGCGCGGGTCGATGCCGGTGAGCTGAAATCGCGAGCTTGGTCGGTCGTCGAGCCGCTGGTCACACTCGACGACTCCGAGCGAGAGTATGTCGAGCAGGTCCATCTGGGCCAGCTGCACGGGGAGCTTCTATTCCCTGATGCAAGCGCTCTGGCCGATCGTGTCAATCGACACCCCGCGTTACTGTGGAAAATCGAAAACGTTAGGAGGCATCGTGGGCTCCGGATGTGACCGCTCGGCGACGTCGCAGGGGCAATGGGAGAGAAAGCCGTGATCTCTGCAATCAAGAAGCTCGAAGAGGCCATCGGCCAGTTCGACCGGGCGTCTACCCGTCCGCAACTCGAACAAGCGGAGACCCAGCGCGGCGAGATCCTGCAACGCTTTCCCCGCGACCACTGGCCCGAAATGACCCTCGAGGAATATGCCCTCGGCCAGGAGAATTCCGAAGACACCTTCTGCCGCTGGATGGAATTCCGATCCCAGGATCTCGGCAGCATGCGCGGGGGCTCGGCGCGCAAGCTCAGGTTGCTTCTTTCTAATTTCGCTGTACTTAGCCTTCGACATTTGAACGAACCTTCGCGCAGCCCTAAGATCTGGCGCCAGAGGTCCTTTAGTGTTTCGGGTGGGTTTGCTGGATAAACTCCAGAGTTGCTTGATAAGCTCCGAATTTGCTTGCTAAGCCCGTCCCGAGATACGCTCCAAGTGCCTGATTTTATTGTGCGGAGAGGTAGCCAAGCGGTTGACGGCACCGGTCTTGAAAACCGGCAGGGTGCAAGCCCTCGTGGGTTCGAATCCCACCCTCTCCGCCAATGGGAGCCTCAGCCAGATGGAGCCTCAGCCAGATGGAGTCTCAGCCAGATGGAGTCTCTGTGCATGCGGTGATGAGCCCGCGCAGCTTTCGACATTTGGAGAGCGAGTTGCTGCGCGCTGTGCCGGAGCGGGCGGCATGTCAGCGCCGCGAGCAGAACGAGGTCGGAAGACGAGTTGCGCAGCGAAGAGACGATGTTGAATCCAATTCGGTTTGAGCCGCGGGCCGTCAGGCTCCTGGGCCCGGTCCTGATTCTGGTCGCGCTGGCGCTCGGTTGCGCCACATCGCCTACGGGTCGGCGGCAACTGCTTTTGATGTCGGAGCCCCAGATGGCCGAGATGGGACGCCTGGCCTTCGTCCAGATCAAGGGCGAGATTCCGACTTCGACCGATGCCGGCGAGACGGCATACGTCCGATGCGTCGCGAATTCGATCATCCGGATTCTGGGTCCCCGGGATCTGTCGGGTCTCGCGGTTGGCGATTGGGAGGTCGAACTCTTCCAGGACGACTCCGCGAATGCCTTCGCTCTGCCGGGTGGAAGGGTCGGTGTTCATACGGGGCTGCTGCGCGTCGCGACGACACCTGCCCAGTTGGCGGCGGTACTCGGCCACGAGGTGGGGCATGTGCTCGCGCACCACGGCAACGCGCGCGTCTCGAATTCGCAGCTCGCGCAATCCGGAGTGGCCGTGGCGTCGATCTTTCTGGGCGGGGGGGATCCCGAGGCTCAGCAGGAAATGATGGGCTATCTCGGATTGGGTGTACAGGTAGGCCTCTTGATGCCCTTCAGCCGAGCTGACGAGTCGGAAGCCGACCAGATCGGGCTCGAGCTGATGGCGCGGGCGGGATTCGATCCGCGCGAGAGTGTCAGCCTCTGGCAGAACATGGGCCGCGCCTCGGGTGGTCGGGCGCCACCCGAGTTCCTGTCGACCCACCCGAGTCATTCGACGCGCATCCGCCGGCTCAGGGCGCATATGGCTGGTGTGCTGCCCCCCTATCAGCAGGCGCAAGCGGCAGGTCGACGTCCGAGCTGTCGCTAGGCAGCGTTCGCCGGTTGGATCGTGGAAAGATCTGCGCTGCAGCGATCTCAGTGCGTTTTTTTGCGGTGATCGGAATCTGAGCGTCGGACGTAGCATGCGTTTCGAACTCACGGATCAGCATGCGTGTCACTCGTGCGGCGATTTGCGGATAGGTATGATCGAGGTCCCAATCGCAGCTGCTGGTCATGTGGCCGTCTCGAATCAGGTTGCGGGCCAGATGATGGGTGAAGTGAACGATCTCCAGCCAGGCCGTATGCTCTTCCTTCTCGGCGAGCTCCTTCAGCCAGTGGTGGAGCATCAGCCGGGCTTCCGGCTCCAGCGCATCGAGCGCAGCCTGGCCGGCCCATTCGTCCGCGTCCTCGTCATCTGGATGGGGTTCGTGATGCTTCAGCTCGCGTGCAATTTCGTGGCAGACTTCATGTGTGACGAAGGTATCGCTCGCGGGATTTCCGAATATGCGTTCGAATCGATGCATACTCTGCTCTGCGATATCTCTGGCGTGGATCCAGGCATCTCGGTGCGCGCGGTCCCTGACCTTGGTTTCCATCTGCTCTAGCAGGTCGTTGGGATCGGCGTGAATCGCTTCGGGATGCTGAGTGAGCCAATTCGCGAGATCGATGCGTTCCATTGTCGTCCTCCGTCTCGGCACGCTCATGCCCTGTCCGTCTAGACGAACAAGGTGCAGAGGCATGCCCAGCAAGGCTCGACGCCGAATCAGCAGTCACGGTCATCAGCGGGATCAGAGTCGGCGCCGGTGAGTGCGTGATGCCCTCGATCATACCATGCGGCGCCGATCCAGTGCTGGAATCGTTGGTGACCCGGGATTCAGCGTGCCCAGCGGGGCGCCAGGGCTGTCGTGTCGAGGCCTCACACCCCTGGGCCTTCGGGGAGTACCGCGGGGCATGGCCACCCCTCGACAACTCTGCGGTGTCATCGGACAATATGCGGATTGCGTCGACGAGTTCGAAGCGGAGAGTACAAGGGTCCAGACACTCGGGAGGAACGACTATGAGCAGCATCCAGACCATCGTTGTGCCCCATGACTTTTCAGAGCACGCGGATCTCGCCCTCGGTATGGCGGCCGAGCTGGCCGTCGAGCTCGATGCGGATCTTCACCTGCTGCACGTACTGCAGCCCCGCTTGTACGCCTACGGCAGCGAGCTCTACGTGGGTGGACCCCTCCACTGCGGCCTCAACGACCAGAGGGATCTGCGACGGGCTTCGGAGTTTCAGCTTCGAGCCCTGTCCGAATCAATCCCGCGCTTCGTCCGACCCGTCAGCTGTCATGTCGTCGAGGGCGCGCGCATAGCTGAGGCCATCGACCTGGAGGCGGTCGTGCTGGGCGCCGACCTGATCGTGATGGGGACCCATGGCCGCACCGGCCTGGCGCATCTGCTGCTCGGCAGCGTGGCAGAAGCGACTCTGCGTCGCGCACCCTGTCCCGTGTTGACGGTCCCCATGCGCACCGTCAAGATCCAGGAGCCGGACGGGCTTCGCGCGATTCGCGTCCCGGTCACCGGGACCGCCTGAGAACCCGCTCGAGCTGGCGGCTTGGTGCGCGAGCGTCCCGATGCGCTGGCGAGCCGGGGTGTCAGCGGGCGCTTGCCGCCCCACCGTTGGCGCGCCAGATCTGCCCCGTACAGAATCGCGACGCTTCCGATGCGAGGTAGAGCACCAGCCATGCCTGGTCCTCCGGCTGGCCGATGCGAGCGATCGGAGACAGGTCCCGCATCGACGACATGAATCCGTCGTAGTTTGCCTGGTTGATCGAGCCGTCCGGGTTTCTCGATCTGCGCTTCGTGAAGTTGGAGACCGTGATGCCCGGTGCGATCGCGTTCACGCGGATTCCGCGGTCGCCCACTTCGGTGGCCAGGGTCTGGGTCAGCTGTGCGACGGAGGCCTTCGTGATGGCGTAGACGCCATAGTTTGGGGTCGGCAGATCGATTGCGGCAGAAGCCACGTTGATGATGCTGCCGCCGCCGCGCTTCGCCATCGCCGGAATGGCGGCCTGGCAACCGTAGAGCGTGCCTTTGAAGTTGACCGAATAGACCCGATCGAATTCCTTCTCGTCGAAGTCCTCGAGCGGACCGTCGGCCGGGATGCCTGCGACGTTGCAGATGATGTCGAGTCCGCCGAACTCCGTGGTCGCGCGCTCGACGAGCGCTTCGACTTCGGCGCGCTGGGCGACGTCAACCTCCTGGGCGACCGCCTCGCCGCCGGAGTCCCGAATCTCGGCGGCGACGACCTCGGCGCCTTCCCCGTCGAGATCGCCGAGTACCACCCGTGCGCCGGCCTGCGCGAGGACCTGGCCGACGCTTCGACCGATCCCCGATGCCGCGCCGGTGACGACGGCGACGCGTTCCTTAAGACCAAAGACTTCGCTGGGTTCAGACATTGTTCGGCTCCTTGGAGTCGGTGAGGGATCTTGACGTCACGCTACGCCCGGCGAACCCGCATCCATCCGGCATCGCTTCATGAGAGTTGGTAGGGGAATCTCGTGGTCCAGCCGCCGTCGACTACGATGGTCTGGCCGGTTACTTTGCGCGACAGATCCGAGACGAGAAAGGTGATGGCTCCGGCGATGTCCTCGGGAAGGGCCATTCGCTCGAGCAGCTCGTCCGTCGGCTTCGGAACCGAGCCCTCTTTCCAGGACGCCTCGATCCGCGGCGTGCGAACGGCTCCCGGACACACCGCATTCACGCGAATGCCATGCGGCCACCACTCTTCGGCGGCGCTCCGAACAAAGCTCAGCACGCCGGCCTTTGCGGCGCCGTACGCCCCATGCCTGGCCGATGAGAAGAGGCCGCTGATCGAGGCGACGACGCAGAGCCGACCGGGCCGGTCGTGGTCAATCCAATTTCGTGCCGCGCTTCGGCCGACATAGAGGTGGTGCTTCAGATTGATCGAGAAGTCGCGCTCCCAGGTCTCCTCGTCCACCGAGATCAGCGGCGCCCAGGATGCCGAGCCCACGATATTGACGACGATGTCGAGACCACCCGAGGTCTGCTCCGCAGCGGCGATGGCGGACGCGGCCTGATCGGCATCCGTGACATCCGCGCAGAGCGCCCCGGATTTGACTCCCAGCGCCTCGATCTCGGCCGCGACGCTCTCGGCGCGCTCGAGTTCGCAATCCAGCACCAGGGGGTGCGCTCCCTCGGAGGCGAGTAGCAGGGCCGTCGCGCGGCCGATTCCCTGGCCGCCACCGACGACCAGAGCATTTCTGTCAGATAGATTCAATGCGCTCACAGCGTGGAAGCGTAGGAAAAACCGCAGCGCTCTGCATCGCTCTGGAGCGCCGCGTCGGGTGCGGCCGCGACGCAATTTTCCGCCAGCAATGAGCGCTCTCCCGATCCATTCCAACCCGAAATCAGCCCGGCGCCGAAAACGGCCCAACCGGCTCGATTCTCTCGACGAAAGTAGAACCCGGCGTCGAAGCCCCTCCAGCAATGGGGGTGCCCGGACGATGAACAGGGACCCCCAGTTTCCGGGTCAGGGCCGAGGAGCGGAATGGGCACGAAAACCAACTCGAGATCGATCTTCTCGCAGGAGCTCGACCGGGCCGTCTTCGTCATATATTTCCTGGGCGCCATTGTGCCCTTGATCGTCCTCGCTATCGCGATGCACAGGTATGTGCTGCCCTCTCTGAGCGCCGATTCCAGCATGACATTGTCGGTCCTGGCTCTGATGGTCAGCGTCCTGATGCTGAGCCTGGGGGCCTTCTTCGCGCTGCGCCGACTGACGATCAATACCGTCAGTCATATGAACGCAGACAACGCTCGGCTCAAGGGAATTCTTTCGGCGTCCAAGGAGCTCTCGACATCCTTTCACGTCCAGGCGGTGGCGGAGGTCGCCGCTGCCTGTGCGTGCTCGTTGGCAGATTCAAACGCGGTGTTGGTGATCATGCGGATGAGCGACGACAAGCCGTTTGCATTGATGGCCTCGAGTGGTGAGGACGCTGAGACGCTCTTCGAGGCCAGTGAAGATCTGATTCTGGAGCTCGTCGAGAACAGCCTCGAGCAACATGGTGCGACGTTCCTGACTTCCGGCGGGGCGTCCGAATCCGGCTTTTCCAACTCGCCCGAGGTGTTGCGTTCGGCACTGGCGTGTCCGCTGATCGCGAGCGATGGCAGTAGCGATGGCAGTAGTGATGGCAGTGATGGCAGTGATAGCAGTGCCGGTGCTGTCGTCATCCTGAATAGCTCGGTAGTCGGCGGAAGCATTCCCGCTGCTGAGCAGGATGCTCTGATGACGCTCTCGACGCTGACGGGCGTCGCGCTGCGCAACGTGGCCTTGCAAGATGCACAGCGAAACTTCTTTTCTCACATCACGGACATGCTCGTCGCCGCCATGGATACGCACATCGATGGACGCAAGGGGCATGCGATGGCCGTTGCCCAGCTGTCCAATCGCCTGGCCCGAGAGCTGTCGCTCCCCGAGTCGAGAATGCAGCGGCTTCATTTTGCTGCGCTGCTTCACGATATCGGCATGCTGAGAATCGACCCGGCACACCAGCAATCCGCCGCACACTTTCAGAAACATCCCCAGATGGCGAATCGACTGCTCTCGCGCATTCGTCTCTGGGAAGAGGTGGCGCCGATCGTCCTCTACCACCACGAGTGGTTCGACGGATCGGGTTACCCCGAAGCAAAATCTGGCGAGGAGATTCCGTTTGCGTCGCGCATCATCGCGGTGGCGGACGGTTACGACGCGATGCAGCGGCCCGCGACTGATCGGTCGGCAATGACTCGTGAAGAAGCGCTGCGCGAAGTTCTCGATCACGCCGGCAGCCAGTTCGATCCGCGGGTCACCGCTGCGCTCGAGCAGCTCGCCTTGCGCGGCGAGCTCTCCGATCTTTCCGAGTGATCGAAAGCGCTCACAGCGAGCAGGGGTCGATCTGTCGGGCCCTCTGAAATCGCGATGCAATGGGTCGGCCCCCCCCCCCCC